>Ga0307507_10004224_pt1 | contig 25955 bp, 12 predicted proteins | sample 7_EM_MG_FD_207223 | JGI IMG/M metagenome (GOLD analysis project Ga0307507, IMG submission 207223) | Populus trichocarpa ectomycorrhiza microbial communities from riparian zone in the Pacific Northwest, United States - 7_EM | ecosystem: Host-associated > Plants > Roots > Unclassified | place...
AGTTTTTAATTTTATCCGTATGGTATAAACAGCTAATAAATATAATAATCTACTATATTTTAATCCTATATTAAAATTTAATTACCTAGATTTTATATCCCATTTCCTATAATATCCCATACGGAATAATTTAATAAAAAATCTTATAGAAACTGGAATTTATATTCCATTTTAAAAATATATTTATAAAAGGTGATGTTTTATACGGGATTTCTACTAAAATTCTCTTTTTATATCCAGCTTTTAAATACCTCTTTTAATATCCTCCCATACGGGAAAAGTGGCTATAAAAATAATACTTTTATTATTTTCTATCCCGTACGGAACTTTATTTAAAACCGTTTAAAATTACTAGCTTTTCTTTTCTTATTTTCTACGCCATCCCATATAGATAGTATATTTAGGAAAATAATAAAGTTCTAGTTTCTCTATCTTATTTTTAATGGAAACCCGCTTACGTGACCAACTCTATCCAGTAATATTAGATTCCACGTTTTGGGATTAAGGCTATGCATCTATATTATATTAAAGCTGTATAACGCAAAGTTATTGGGATATATATATATATATATAACTAGCCAATAAACAGTATAATTAAGTAACGTACTGCCTCCAACTATTGACAAGTATAAATAGGAAAAAAGAAGAAAAGAAAAAGATAGCTAAATCCTAAACGTATATCTACCCACGCGCTAAAAAGGTATGCATTCTGTAGACCCCCAATACCCTAGTAAATTTAAGAGAGCTAAGCGTAGGACTGTATATTATTAAACTTGCCTCCTTCTATAAAATCATGCTGAAATTCTACGTTTGCACTAATAGCGAATTCTAAATATAATAAGGACACTTACATCTCTTTATAGCTAGCTAATGCTTAAGCTATAAAAACAGCATTTTTAATCTAGATCGGAAAATTAATCAGCTTGGCTTTACTATAGACACAAAGGCTCTTACCTCTTAGCCATTAAGATCCTTCCCTACTAGAATATTAAGGTCCTTTTTCATAAAATCTACGGCTCCTTTTGTCGTGCTTACCTTGTTAAGGAAACTCCTCTAAACTGCCTTTTAAGCGTTCCGATCTAATAGACCGTACCAGAGCGCGAGGTATATTCTACTTGCAATAGCTTTGTTAATCGTCTTTACCCAGTTGGTTGTGAGAAACAAGATTCCTTTATAGTATTTAAGCTTACGTAAAAATACACAAATAAGGGCATTTTAATGGATATCATTAGTAGTACGCTATTCTACGAACATATCCGCCTTATTAAGGAGCAGAGTAGCTTTCCAGTAAGTTACTATTTTAAAGATATAAGAAAGCCTCTCCTTAAGTACATCTACGGTCATGCCTAATTCTCCAGCAGATATCTACTCAGTTGGAAAGAGCCGCAATTATAAGGGAATAGAGACGTATGACATAAAGTAGTCTCCTAAGGTATTCTAATATCGCCTTTGCTGTTAAGGTCTTACCAACACTAGGCAGCCCACTAATTTGCCTATCTTAGTAGATAATAGTGTGACTAATATTATAAGAGAGGGTATAGTAATATACTGCAGGAGGGTAATAAGTCCGCGCCCTTTGCCCAATATAAAGTTATTTAAGATAGGGTAAGAGTCCTAAGATAAGTAGGTTTTACTAAGAGCTTAAATAATCTCCTTCTGCTAAGTAGGAATCCTAAGGTTATTAAAGGAAGAAGGGTTCTACGTAATATTGCTAATATTAGCAACTACAAACTCAACTATAGCGCGTTAGCAAATGCCGCTTACGTATAAGTAAAGGTAACATACGCTAGAGCTTATTACCTAGACTAAAACCTAGCACAGTTAGGCTGCTAACTAGGAAATCCTAATCCTCTATTTTAGTTAAATCTAAATCTGTCTTCTTAATTTAGTTTTTCCTTTTATTTAAGCTCCCTACGGAATCAATAATAGCCTATAAGTCTAGCGTTTCCGGCAACTTGTTAATTTGGGGTCTAGCATAATTAGGGTTAATTTGCCAGAAATACGCTGTATTAACCATAATTTAGCTCTTAACAAAGACTTTAATCCTATTACCGTCTTTATCCTTACAGAAGGCAGTCCCTTGGTACTAGCGGTGGTAGATACCTCTTAAGTTATTAAACGTTTAACTATATCCAATCAGCCGTGCTCTAATCTCGCTCGATTTTCGGTAGTACTCTAGAGGAAATGCCTAAAGGAAGTCTATTCGTTTTGTTCCTTAGAACTTCTTAATAGTAAGCTTAAGGGCGGCTTCTCTAAACACTTTCCCATTAAAATCGAAGTAGTGACAGTCCAGATAAAAGTACTTAGCTCTACTTAGTCTTATTTTTTCCTTACCATGATTAAACTTAACGTATTTCAGTTCGCTAGTACTAGGATAGGTAGTATAGACCTCTAAGTTCGGCTTAAAGAGAGCCTAGAGCAGATTATACATAATTTTATAGTTCTTAAGAAGGGGTTCGAGGCGTTCAGTTATAGACGCGTAGGTAGTTTTAATAAAGCTAATTAAGAGGTCTAGATATTTTAAATACACTTCATTCTCAGAGTCAACGTTTATGCTACTTTAATACAATTCCAGTTCTGGGAAAAAATTATATAGGAGGTTCTGTTCAACCTATACGCAATATAAGCCAGCGAGTTTTAATAGCGGAAATTTTCCGCACCAAAGGCTTGTCCTCTCTTAGATAGATTTTATGGATATCTTTAAGGACCTTTCTTAGAACGTCTTGCAACCCCTTAGACTTAATATTGATGTAAGATATAGGGTCTTTGGTTTTCTTATCTATAATTTATCTTTAGTAATTAAAGACACTTATAAAGAGTGTTATGTCTATTAATTCGAATACGATTAACAAATATGTATTAGTCTAGTTTATTAACCTCTCCTATTAGGGTTACTGGCTTAGCAATTTTATACTAATAAGCTTTCTTATCCCAACTATAAAAAAATAGTGTTAGTAGGACTATATACGCACGCCTATAAAGATATATACTTTGTTTACCGTTTTATACTCTAACCTGGAGGCTTGCGATATCGCTTTAGTTTTAGGGTCTTCTAGGGCTAGTGGCTTAACAACTAGGCCTTTTAGGGTAGAGGTAGAGGCAGATAACGTATTTGTTACTATAGCTATCTTTAGCAGCTCTAGGAATTGCAGAGTATACTAGATAGTAAGGGGCTGCTAAACTGGTAATAGAGTAGGGCTACCTAGAGAAGTATTTAGGGTCTTTAATATAGTCTACATGTTACCTAAAGGGTAGAGCCGATTCGAAGTATAAGATTAGAGAAGTAGCTAGAGGAGGTTAATAGTACCAGTCTCTAGAGGAAAATTAGAGTGAGGAGCTAAGTATAGATAGTATTATTTCTTTAAAAGATCCGCCTTTTTTTATACCCTTTAATAGGACCTAAGCTGCTACTGTGCCGCGAATGTTTACTGGAACCCGCTTTATGCTATATAAATGCTTCCCCCTATTCATCCTAGGAGATGCTATATCAATATCGCTTCTAATATGGCATAGAACTTAACTGAGTAAAGGTATATAATCCCGCCGTAACTATAGAACCGGAGCTATGGCTCGCATTTAGTATCTCAGTTCCGACACTAGAGCGACGTGGAAGGAGATGCGATAAATACGCAGTTATATATGCAGTAGAGGCTTATAGCTGTTTGATATTGTTTGAACTGGAAACAATATAGAAAGGAATATAATTAGGACCCTATTACCTATCTAGGCTGCATAAATTCTGTGGACCTAATATACAGGAGCTAGGTAGATGTCTTAATTAAAGTGAAAAGCATATACGGAATGGGAATAACCGTAGGTATACCGCCGCGATTGGTCTAAACTCGCTAGGCTCTGCTATATTTCATCCTATCTTGCCTGTCCCGCCCTACCCTGTCCTTTAAATCTCTACCTTCGCCCTTGTCCTTCCTGTTCCCTCTTATTCTTCTTGTCCCCGTCCTATCTATCCATCTTCAATTTCACTATGTCCTTAAAATCTATAGAATGGAATAACTGGCTAATTAAAAAACTCAGAAAAGAATTAGCGACATTTAATAACGATATAAGTTCATTACTCTTAAACCAGGATTATGCATTTAAATTATATTGCGATTTACTAGGAGAGGATACGGAAAGGTTAGCGAAGTGATTATCGTCACATTGTAGTATAAGGCTATAAGCGCGCGAACTTTTAACAAACGTTTTCCAATTCTTAGGTCCTAAAGTGTTCCTCTTATTTACCTTAGCAGTATCCATCTTAAAGCTAAGTGAAATAGCGCCTCACACCCGCTTACCTAAAATTTGAAGTTGGTGGGAGACTACCCCACACCCACTAGGACTAGCTGTGGTTGTAAAGGAACTTTATAAGGCCAATTTGATTAGCACTTTGATTTCATCATCTTAGAAAAGTCGGTTTTTATAGGCGACTATCGCCACTAGTAGAGAAACTCTTCTATTCTAAATAACTTCATTACTAATTCTCAATAGAGTAAGGCCGATCGCAAAGCACATATCCTTCTTTATCTAAGACGCATTTACTAGCCTTTAGTCTATAACCTTATAAAACGGATCCAGACGTAAGGAGTACTTCACCTTAAAAACATCCTCTTTTAGAGGTCAATCTTTCCACGGGTATAAAAGACCTTTTATTTTAAATAAATTGTTAATAATTCTTATTAGAGGAACACTTAACACTAATTAAAGACGCTTAGTTACTGGAGAGGCATTCTAAAGCTCCACTTTCCCAAGGCGCGAATTAAACGCTTAGTATACTGGTCTTGGACGCTTATTAACTGGCTATTTATTTATCTTAGAGGGAAATTTACTGCGTAAAGAAAGCGCCCTCTCGTCTAATAACCAAAAGAAAAAAGGTTAAACACCTCTCTCTAAAATCTAGTGTGTTTAATGCTTATCTAAGATAGACACCTCTCCTAAGAGTCCTTCCAGCGCCACTATACTAGCGTATCGTTAAGTTATAGATGAACCATTATTGAAGCGTCCCTGGTTAGAATCACAGCAGATTTTAGGTCTGTAAACAACCCTTAATAAGATATCGCTTATGGTTAACATTGATAGGATATCTAGTATTACTAGGATAGGGCCAGTACTGTTCTTTCTTATTTATAAGGCGCCATATAATTAAAAACCTCCCTAAGCCATTTCGCACTAGGATAAAGACAAGCAATTTATAGAGAAAGGAAAAGGAGAAAGGAGGACTAGCGGTTACAAATTGCCTATCTATATACATGCCAGAAAAGCCCAAGGAGGACGCTCTCTTATTAGTTAGGATTGGCCACAAGGATAAATAGAACATCTTTAATTTATTCGGTTTAGGGGACCTAAATACTCCAGAGTTTTAGGGAAATACTATAGAAGAAGCTAGAGATTGCCTCTTATCCACAAATAAATAATATATATCGCTTTAGATTACCACTTATTACTACCTCTTTTCGAACTTAATCCATGCCCTTATTATATAATATTAATACCCAGTAAGAACCTCTCTTATTACTTATCCATCTTTTATACCTAATTCGTCAACTACCTTCTCTTTGCTATCTAGAATATTGCATAATCTGCCTTTAAATGTTATAGTTATCTCCTCTGTTATCTTAAATTTATAACCTCTAATCTCCTCCCATTTCCCACTAAGCGCCTTATCCCCGGCCTTAGCGGACATAATCTATATGGCTAAAAGTGCAACCGCGCAAGTCTACGGGACTAGTGGCTATAAAGGAGAGGTGTTCTATAGACATAAAATATTGAGTAAATGTTATTTTTTGCAATGCGTTTTTAATCACGGATAGTTATCTAAGAAATGGCGGCTGATTTAGGAATTTGTTTTAGAATAAAAGGCCACAAAGCATATACACATTAAAGCATAACTATTATAGAAGATATAAGTAATTAGGTACATACTGCGCGGGATAGAATAGCTAAGCTAATATTTACCTTTAGTGGCAAGAATAGAATTGCTGGATAACTGCGAGAGGCAGAACGTAAAAAACATAAACAGAGGTAGATTATAGGCTTAAATGGAGAGCAGCTTTACGGAACTACGCTACAAACGATTAGCGAAGTAGGGTTAAAGGAAATTTATAAGGGAAAATAGAGGTATTACTGTAGCTAATAGGTTTATGGCTGCTTAGGCGTTAGTGCTTAACAGAAAGGCTTATATAAAATAATTACCAAGTGGCTACCTTAAGCTAAGCGGCTGGATTTGCTTTACCCCACTATCAAAGCTTTCTAGCGCAGAATATTATGTGTATAATTAGGCTACCAGCCAAATAGTAGAACGGGTAAGGCGTCCGCTATAACACGCATTTCAGCTGTGTATTGGAGTCACTAGATATATATAGCCCCTCCACCAACTAAAATATTTTATAAGGATTGGATTCTCGTGGCTCATTCTTATTTATAAGGCAAATTAACTGCAGCCAGTTTATGCGCCTTTATATTATATACATGAGTTAATTAATTATTAACGCCTAACTTTATATTATTCGGACTGCCGCTTAGTTTTAACTGTGTCACATAATTTAAATTAGCTGGCTAAGTCGTAAACGTTGTTTTAGCCTTATATTCTCTATTATTCGTAGTGTTGTAAGTGGTAATAAGTGGCTCTTGCTTACCGCCCTCAAAAAAGTAATGCTCTTACGGACCTTTTCATATAGCCTTTTGTAACAGGAAATGCGCCATAAATAGATTAAGCTAGAAATAGAATATATAACAAGAAATAGACCTCCAAGCCAAAAGAAGGGCACTATTATTATTGCCATCTCTTCCACCTAGTAGGCCGGCCCCTTTTCTTCTATATAGCAGGCCGGGCCTTTAATTTCGAACAGTAGCATAGGTTTAGTATATCTACTATAAAGACTAATCTCGTTTAAGAATAGCGTCTAAGGACCTTAATTAGTAAAAGAACTACCACTAACCAAAATATAAGAATACGCCTAAGCTACTAGCCCCTTTCATTCTACACGGCAACTCTCCCCTTCACTTTCGCAACTTTGGAAAAGAGTATACCTATGACAATCTAGCTTTGGCTTGCCAAACGCGTTTTTAGTAAGACTTAAGGACATCTTTGGAATTCGAAAGCCCGCTTTTATAAACCCAAGTAGGCTTCCAAGCCACCTTATATTTACGCCCTAACTTAGTTATTCTTTCCCCTAGAATATTATTAATCTCCCATTTATTATCCAAGCTCATTTTATTAATTTTGTCTTTTTTAGTCCGGGTATGACGCTTTATAGCAGGCTCTAGGTTTAAAACGTCGCTCCAATTATTAGTGACGCCACCGCTATTACTGTCCTTGTCCTTATTGTAAGTACAATTACTAGCCTCGTTATGCGGCAGTTTAATACTATAGAGAAGGGTAGGCTCCTAAAGCAAAGGGCTAGTAGGCTACAGAGTGGATACTTACTAGTCAACTTATAGGTATTAAGAGTCGAGGTCAAGGATAGGAGGGATAGGGGGGCTAGAAGACAAGTCTTCACAATAAGTAGATAGCCTTTGTTGCTTCTAGGGACGTGGACTATTACTATCCTTACCGTCCTCACCACCCCCACTACTCTCTTTGGTAGGGTTGTTAGAATTATAATTAGTAACATCGTCCTATTTAAGCTAATTAAGCTTCCGCTTCCTTGGTATAAAGGATAATTCGCCTCCTATATCCCCTTTTTTATAATTACCCTCCTCTCTAATAAGCGGATTGTCTATGTATTATGGTTATTAGGTTATGGTAATGATATTTTTAATATCAATAACTTACTAATATTATCTGTATTATTGGTTATTAAGGAGTCTTAGTTAGTCACTATATAGGTCTCTAACTTCTGTTTAGCCTAGGGGATAGTCGCAACATTAATTCCCTTAGCTAGGCTATCTATTTTATTAACGTCTTCTGCCGTGGGTTTGAGATGGTTATACAAAGATGCGCTAAAGAGATCTTTTAGCTCCTCTAAAGGTAGCTCTTTATCCTTATCGTCCTTATTACTGCGGTTATTTCTGTTACCTAATAATTGTTAAGCAAGGCTATTATATAGGGGGGAAGTGCATACCCAACTTATAAGGTGCTAGTTAATCGCCGACTTTATTAGCTTTATTACCAGTATTGCTAGCCCTATTGCCTTTAAGTTCCAAGTCTAGGTTAGCTGTATTATCTTTAATAAATATTAGATTCGCTGCTGGCTGTTAGACATATTTATAGTTATTAAGAAAAGAGGGAGGGGATAATTACTAAATTACCTTAATTGCTCCCTCTAGCGTCTTAGCTATTACTTTCATTCTTATAAATATCTTTATACTTATTAAAAGCCTCAAAATCTGCAAGTACCTTATTAGGTGGAATGTTTAAAAAAGGCAATATGGAATAACTTGCCTAAGCGCAACCAGGCTAAATATTTTACAGGATTATCTTTTAGAGGGAAATAAGGTACTCTCCCCTTTTTCGTCCTCTTTTTAGGTTTATTGCTTACATTTGCCTTAGAAGCCGTAATCGCATAATATTAAGAAGCCTTCAGTTTTTTAGGGGGTGTAGTGTAGAAATTGATATTATTAAGTAAAATTCCTAAATAAAAACGAAGGGGTTGAGAAGATGCCGCTATTGCTACCGCTATTATTATTAGAATTGTCATTGCCTTGTCTTTCTAATAGCCCTAAAGGATGGGTTACGCTAGGCTTTTAAGTCCACGCTAGTCCCCTCTTTGCTACTAGCTTATATCCGCAGCATCTACACTAAAATAACCTTACTAGCTTAATAGCGAATCAAAACGTGTAATCTACGCTCTATTAGCAATTACCGTTTACAACACATAAAGGTTTGCATGGGCTTAAACTCTATTATAAGATTAACGCCTATTAGGAAACTGTGATCGAGACCTAACTAACTAAGCTAGCATATTCAGCCTCTAATAGGGGCATCGCACCAAGCCTCCTTATTAAGGAGGTTAGTGGCAAAGTGCCTCCTCTACCCTTATTCCTTAGAGTTAGGGCTAGCGCTAATATATCCGTTTTCCAACCTGATTATACCAGTAAACTAGATCTTCTATACTAGATCCTTTACGAGACCATAGTTTCTAGGGTTAAATAGGTGGGGGGCATGCTATAATTCTACTATAAGCATTAAAAGACACTCTAAATAATAAGGGTATCCTTAAATCTCTCCCCTAGATCTAAGGAACTTCCTTAGTCATACTCTACAAAGCTTACAGCCGCTACTTGACCTCCGAAATATACGCAAAAGCCTCACTTTTACCCTTGCCCATAGCCAGATGTCACAAACAACGTAAGGGGGTAGATAGCGCGAGTAGATTAGGTAATCACGCCCATATCTATCTTACTGCGCCCTTTTAGCTGATGCAGCTACTGCATAAAGTCCGTCTCCGTTAGGAGATTAAATGCGCAAATTTTTCTCCAGTATTCGTCAGCTAAGAGTAAGATTATAATACCAGCTCTACTAGAAGCCAGGCTATACTACCAGATAGGCTATTTACCTCCAGATTCTGCCTTGCAAGTCTTAGGTCTATACAAAGGATATTTCTATAATTTATATCTCCTTAGCTAAATAGGGGGCTGGATTAAACTAAAGCCCGGCGGCTTCTTTAATCGTAATGCAATCCTCTAATTATTAAAGAAGAGTAAGGTCTAGGCCTAGGTTAAAAAGGCACTAAAGAGGGCGAGGGCTTCCAGCTTCTAGCAGCGCAGCTTTAACCAAGCTAAGTAACTAGCATTGGCCTATAGTTTTACTAAGGACCCACTTCAGCGTCCGGCTTCGCCTTTATCGTGACGCTGTAATGTAACACTGCCTAACATGTCCCGTAGCTCACAGTAGCTATAACCCGTGTAATCCATTGCTAGGCGGTTCTTAGCACAGCCTTATAGCCATTTATAGCTATTTTGATAGGGATTAAGTTGCGCATTATAGTTACGCCCAAGACACTGCTAGAGGCGGAGGTAAAGAAGAGGATAAATAGAAATATTATTCTGGTATACTAATTAGTAGGGGACGTGGGCAGGAGGAGAGGAGAGAGAAGAGAAGAAAGGAGGAATACGGTAGAACTGAAGCATATATTAATATCAGGAGAGAGTATAAATATATCCTATAGAAAGGGCCGAAGAGTTACAGCACTGGGTAATCGTTAGTATAAAATATATAGAGATTAGGGAAGGCGGGCAGAGCACCTATATAGACGCTAAGGGGATAAAAAATACCTTACGGCTAACAGCTAGAGTCTAAGGTGGCATGGTAGCGGGAAAGAAAAGAGAAGATGGAGTATAAGGGCAAAAGCAGCGAGGGAGAAGGCCTTTTATGGTCGAGGTTAAGGTTGGGTCTTGGCCAAACTGGGGTAAGAAAGCGAACGCGCCTTGCCTATAAAGGAACCTCTATTTCCTAATACGTAGTTTCCATTTTGTTTTTTACTATTTATTAATAATATTTGCGTAGGCTTTAAGGGCTCTTAGTAGGTCTATACTAATTAGGGAGGTTTTTAGCTTAGGGCTTAGAGATTTAATAAGGCTGTTAATTAGTATAGAGTTATTCTAGCCTATTTCCTTTATATAATAATTAAATTTAGAGAAGTATACTAGGAAACTTTTCTTTTCTTAAGTTATATAGTTTATCTTTCTTTAAGCGGTAGCTTGGTGGTTTAAGTTACTATATATAGCTTTAAGAAGTATAACTAGGCTTTATACTAAGTTTGGCTAAAGAGGTTTAATAAGGTTAGCTATATCTCCTCCTAGTTAACTTAGGGTATAGTAAAGTTAGTTAGCTTTAGTTAGGTAATAGTTAGTATTACTAGTTAGCTTATTTTTAAGCCGGCTTAAGAATAACTAAAGCTCTTATTATTTATTAGTAAATACTAAAGGGTCTAGTAGTTTTTTAGATTGTTATAACGTAGTAGTTGGTTTTACTGGTGGGATAACTATTACTAGTTTAAGGCTCGCGTTCCGCGTATTGGCTTCTAGTAATAGTAATTAGTTTTAAGGGCTTAATGTAGGCGTTTTAAGGGTACGGATTTCTTTTTAGAAGGCCTTAATTGTTTTTAAGTACTATACTTCTTATTTGGCTTGCTGTTAAGCTATAGCAGCTTAGTTTTATATAAGGGCGTCTATAAAGGATTTTTATATATCTGCTAATTGTTCCTAAAGTATAGATATAATATTAGCGGTTATTATAGGGGCTTTAAAGTTATTCTGTATTTTAAATAGGGCGGGGTAGAGTATAGGTTTTTAAGGTTTTAATATAATATAGTATTATAAAGTAAGTATAAGTGGTAATAATATATAATAAAGTAGATATTATTAAGCTATATATATAAACTATATAATAAGGTTAAGATGTTATATAAGGAGAAAAGATAAGGAAACAGGAAGAAATGGTATATATTGTTAGTTTAGTTGCTTAGTTAATATATATATAAAGCAGAATAGGGTTTAAGGAGCGGTCCTAGCAGAACTTAGCAAAATTTAGTAGACTTTAGTAGAATATAGCAGATGTAATAGATTGCTGTTAGATTGCTATAGATTGCCGGCAAATTGCTATTAGGTTGCTGTCTCACGGTTAGTCTTTTCTTACTGCGTTGGTGGAAACAGGTAGACGTGTATAAGGTGTTATAGAGGTGTCCCATAACACCTACTTTAAGACTAAGCTTAAACCCCTAAAACTTGGTCGCCTTACTAAAATTAAGTCACTAATTTCCATACTTAATTAATCCACCACTTTTTATTTAATAAAGTTTAAATTAAGAATATAATATAAGAAGCTCTTATTAAATGCAAAAATACAGTGTATTTATTTATCTAAGAAGTTATATAGGCTTATAATGTTCTAAATTCAATTTTAGACAATTAATTTGTCACGGAACGCGGGCAATGGCTATAAAGCGTATGTATTCGGGGAGTCTACAAGACGTTACGCGATCGATTGTAAGGATTAAGGGCGTAAGGAGGTAATATACCCTCGCGTAGCTGATATAAGCTATACGCGAGGTGTATATAAGAGCACGGGGTTCTCCTATAGAGGCCCCTATAGTTAGGTTCCGTGATACTACCCCCCCTCCTATTAAGGCGGAGCTCCGGCAACGCTGTGGTTGCTATATACATATAGGGGAAATGCTTGGGGTATCTAGAAGAAGGAATATCGTTACAGGTATAACGGGCTTGTATAGGTGCTTCTGACTTAAAGCTTATAGGTTGCTACTATGCGAAGGTACTGGGCTATAGAGGGGAAGGAGGCTGTTAGGGACTTAGTAAGGTATAAGGGTGTTGCTAAGGTGCTAGTAGTAAGCGAGCTAATAGCGATTTTCTATCCTAGGGATGGAAAATCTTAATTAGTTGGCTTCTCCTTAGCGTCTAAAATCTAACCAATTAGACAACTTCAACCGGCGGTCAAAGTTCCTTAACATCTTATCGGAGTAGTTACATGACGGTAATATATAATAATTTAGCTGTGACGGCTCCTATAAGGGATTAGGTATAAAATTTCTGCTTAGGCCTAGTTTCTATGGGTTTGCGTAGTGGAAATCACTAATTAGATCTTTTATGTTTTTAAAATCTTCCTATAGTTGCCATTCCGGCTGATCTATATCAAATCCTGTATAGGTAGCTTTATAGTAGAGCCGCCGTCCTCTGCCTTTGCTAAAGTATTTAGAGTTAATAATTCGTTTAACAGTCCACTCCTCATGGTTCTCGTCTTTATTCTTATCTCGGATTAGTACTGGTAGGGGTTTAGGCTATATTTATCCTAGTAGAGGGTTAGGCTAATAAAGGTATAGTAGCTATAGGTAAAACATAGGCTATATCCCATGGGTGGCTAAGGCAGGTGGAAGCTCTAGTTTATATACAGCTCCTCTGTTAATGACTTGTTTAATCTGGTAGGGGCCAAGGTTCTTGTAATTAAGTGACTTTATAGGTCTCTATATGGAGATATTGCGTATATCTAACTATACCTAGTCGCTAACACGCATCTTAGGTGGTGGTGTTCTATAGCGGTTGGCAAAGTAAGCTTATTTCGCTTAGGCCCAGGCTATCTCTCCTTTATAGTAGTTGAGTAGGTCTTTTATACGGTCTGCATATTAATCGGCAAGTAGTATCTTAAGGCGTTTTCTATATAGCAGTTTCTTATCAATAGGCTCTAGTGGCTCTATACTAGATTATAGGTGATATCCTTTATTCGCGAAGAACGGGGTAAGTCCTATAGTAGCTAAGACATAGTTATTTACTGTAAATTTACCTAGTAGAAGGTGGTCTACCCAGTTGTTCTGACTATAGGCGACTACCTATTATAAGTACGCCTTTATACTAGCGTTAGCGTTTTCCAGTTATCCCACAGTTTTATAGTAAAAGGATGTAGATATCTTAACGGAGATACTAAGGCGTTGGCAGATCCGCCTCTATATATTAGAGTTAAATTGTGTGCCTTAGTTAGACGTAATAGAGTCAGGTAACCCATATAGTCAGTAGACTTTGTGGAGGAAGGCGTTGGCAACGTCGCTTATAGCTACACCTTTAGTTAGGACGTAGTGGCGTTCTTTTATAAGTCGGTATATTATTATAAGGATATTCTTATAGGTTCGGCTATGTTATTTGCAAGGCGGTAGGTCAATAACGAAATCTATAGCAATATCTGCCCATCGTCATATAGGTACTAGTAGAGGGTGTAGCAGTCCTTAGTACTTTATGTAAAATGCTTTAGCACGTTTATAGCCATGGCAGGCGCTTATAAAGCGTTTAACTAAGTCTATTATTTTAGGCCAGAAGTAGTATTGGCTGAGAAGCTTATAGGTTCCTCCTTTGCCTGGGTGGCCGCTTAATCGGAGGTTGTAGGCTATTTAGATTAGTTGCCGTTGCAGGTCTTCTAAGTCGGGGATAAATAGACGGCCTTTATAATAGAGCCTATTCTCTTTTACTTCTAAGGCTATTATATCAATCTGGCCTAAGCTTTGGAGGTTAGTAGGCAGTATACGGGTGCCGGCGATCTTTGCGGCAATTAGTTAATACAGTAATAGGTTAACAGGGGTGTTATATACTGCGGTAATAAGTTTATCGATTTTAGGGGGTAACTCTAGTTCTATAGTATAAAGCTGAGGGGCGGTTGGTTCTGTCTTGGGTAGTATACCTGGGGCTAAGTTTCGTGCTTTTAGAATTATTTGTTGTTGGAATTGATTACAAGGGTTATCTTCTAACTAAGGAAGGTCTTGCAAATGGCGTATTAGGCTATTAGGCTTAGTACCTTATACTTCTAGCCTATATGTGATTTTGAAGTTAAAACTAGAGAGGAACTCGTTCCAACATACTTAGCGTTGGTTTAGTTATTTCGTAGTTATAAAGTACTCAAGGTTGTGATAATCTGTAAGGACCTTAGTTGGCTAGTCAGGTTTTACTAAGGAGAGTTCTGGTTGAAATTTCTTAAACGCTTATATAATTACGAGGAGTTCCTTATTATAGATCTTGTAGTTACATTCTTATAGTATAAGCTTAGACGAGTAGAATATAACTAGGTAAAGGAGACCGTTATTATCTATCTAGAAGAGGATGCCCGCGTTAATATAGTCTGAGGAGTTAGTCTTAAGGTAGAGTTATCGTCCTAATATAAAGTGAGCTAGGATAGGTGCTTTGGTAAACGCATCTTTTAGGTCTTGGAACGCCTTTTCGCATTTAGGCGTCCAGATAAAACATAGATATATTTTTCTTCCTTTTATAGAAAGGCCCTTTGTTCGCATCATTGCTGTAAATAGTGCTATAACACCTAAGAAGTTGTATATAAATTTCTAATAGAAGTTGGCGAAACCAAGGAAGGCTTGTACGTCCTTAATACAGGTAGAGGTTTGCTATTTGGTGATTATACATACTTTTTTAGGGTCCATACGGACACCCTTAGTAGTGACAATTAGTTTAAGGTATTTTACTTCTATAACTAAGAATTCGCACTTTTTTAAATTAATATAAAGTCCTGCGTCTCTAAGGCGCTATAGGACCTTTCAAACGTGCTTAGTATGCTTAAAAGGGTTATTGCTATAAATAAGTATATCATCCAGGTACGCGGAGTAGAAGTTGTTAAGGTAATCCTATAAGGTATTATTAATATAGCTTTAGAAGCTGCCTGGGCCGTTACATACGCTAAAAGGCATAACGGTGTATTTGAATTGGCCGAAGCGCGATACAAATATGGTTTTCTATTCGTCACCTTCCCGTATTTAGAGGCGGTTAAAGGCGGTAATAATATTAAGTTTAGTATAGATTTTAGCTTAGTTAAGCCGTTTAAGGGTCTTGCGTATAAGTAGTACAGAATATCAGTTCTTAATCGTAATAGCGTTAAGTCCTCTATAGTTAACGCAGAATCAAATACCTCCTCCTGGCTTTTTAGCAAGGAGGATAGGGGCGGCTGCTGGGGATATACTGGGATAAATGAACCCTTTGTTAAGGTGCTCGTTAATATACTTTTTAACAACTAGGAGTTCATCTTTTGACATTAAGTAGGGTCTCTTATAGGGTAGCGTTTTTCCTTATTTAATATTAATGGCATAGTTATTAGGTTAATGTGGGGGGAGTGTATCTGCGCTCTTTTATAAGCATACGTTAATAAAGTCATGGTATCTCTTAGGGAGGAGCTTACGGAGTTCCTTATTAGTAAGTCCTTTTTTAAGCTTTATAAACTTCTTAAAGTCTAAGGGTGAAAGTCCGTAGAGTTCTACAGGGGCATTATTTTCTAGGAGGTTGACTATGTCTATCCTATTACTATAGAGGACGTGGTCCTGATCTTTATTAAGCTTATATAGTTGTGATTGGGAAGCTACAGCAACGGTCCAGCCTTTCCTATGTGCTATGCGGTAGAAGGCCGCGGCGCTTACGTGGTAGCAGTTGGTCATGGGTGGGGTAATAAGGGTTTCCCTAGGTTAATATCCTAGGGAGTAGATAGAGGCGGCTAGGCTATACCCTAGGCAAGTCTCTCTGCAGTATTTAGAGTTAAAGGTTACTTCTCTTTTTTGCCAGTTAATAGCGGGATTGTGTTGTTCAAGCCAGTTCATTCTAAGGATAATAGGGTAGTTTATAAGTAGTATAATATAGGCCCAAAGCTCCTCCTAGTGTCCGTTTATGTTTAGGTAGAGTTGTGCTATATAGGTAATCTTTTATGCAGTACAACTACCGTCAGCGAGTTATAGGGCGCGGGCTTTGGCGAGGGGTAAGGTAGGTAGGTTATAAATGCGCACAAATTAGGTATCTATAAATTTATTAGTAGCTCCGCAGTCAATTATAGAACGGGTTTTATATTATTTCTTGGCAGTAGTTCCCTTTATAGGTAAGACTATTTGCTTCTGTCCTTTTATTCTTACTAAGCTATCTATTAAGCAAGCCGATATATAGATCCCTCTATTGTCGGAGTATCCTAACCTGCGACTTAGGGCTGGGACTTTGCGTTTTCCGCTTCCGTGTCTAATTCTACTACCATTGCTGCATCTTCGTCTTGTGCGGTAGCGGCACGTAGCAACATATTTGGTGTCCAGGGCATAGGGTTAGGTGTTTAATGGCGGCTGCTGAACCTAGCTATTAGGCAGTTTGGGCTATAGCTGTAATAGCCTTCTTAACGGCATCTATAGCAATGCCTTAGCTTCTAGAGTAGCTCGCGCTCTCCATCTAGTAGCTTCTTTGGGAAGGCTGGTATAGAGAGGTTGATATTAGGACCAGTGGTATTGCTTAGGGTAGTAGGCGTCAGTAATTTGGTAGGTCCGGAGGGCTTCTATAGGGAGGTCTTTGGGTGGGGGTTTGCAGTAGTAATCTAGTTTAGCTATCGTTTAATCTTCCATAGGGCTGCTACTATATCGTAAACGTTGTTATAGTTGTGGCTGGCGGCTGCGTGACTAAGGTAATAAGTAACTTTTTTAAGGAGATCTTCCTGGTCTTTAGCATTATCTTAGGTAAGGACTCTAGTGTATTTCTAGAATTTAACATAGAACTTATCAAATAATTTAGTAGGACTTATCTTTAGGGCGCGTAGTTTAGCTCAACTAGTGGCCACTAGGTTATAGTCGCGGTATATTTAGTTAAGGTCATCAAGGACTTCCTAGTAGGACTGCTACTTTTGGGGACTGCTAGTCTCCTATTAAGCGAAAAGCCTATTAAATGGGATGCCCTTCGTTTGTCCAATAATATAGCCAATCTTAGTATCTTTTGTGGGGAAAAGGCAGGCGCTCTAGGCTAGTTTCTCGCGGGTTTACATCTTCTAGTGGCTGTATTCCTTGCGGTTACCCTCAAAGATTAGGGGATTGAGGTAGCGTGTATTAGACCCTATGGTAGTAGTTTAGGTTCGATTGTTATGGCTTTTATTGTCGCCGCTGCTGTGGTAGGGGTTCCCGTTAGGTAAAGCTGCTCGGCGCTAACCTTCCGTTAAGCGTTAAGTAGGTGAGGTTACTAGGGGCGTAGAGACTTAGGTGGCGTTATATACAGTAGAGAGGTGTCTAGTATTATTACAAATGTGCTTATTAAGCTGAGATTGTAGGTATTTAATTATACCCTTTCTCTTGGTAACCGTAGCAATAAGTGTAATCTCGGCCTTCTTTAATCATTAGACGTTGTGTTTAGACGCGCGGAGGTCATCTTTAATCTCTTAGCGTGTGTTATTAGCGAGCGCCTTATAAGCTTGTAGGTTTTAGATGATATTGTAATCTTAAACAGCACGCATCTCAGCTTATATAAGCTTTAGATAGTAGTTCTGTAGAAGGCGGTAGTATTTATCAGGTTCTTATGCTACCATTTTTGCAAATATCTCGGCGTCTCGTATCTCGATCTCAATGGGTAGTAGCCCTTCGGCTTATTTATCCATGGTTGTGTAGTTAATAAAGGATGAGATATTATCAATGTCCCCCTTATAATCATCGTAGTCTTTTAAGCCACTAGGCTTCCCTTTAGGGGTTAAGGCTAGGGTTAATAAATTAAATCCTCCTGGGACTGATTGGTGTCGTGGTTTTAATATAGGTATTAGGTTGTTCTTTAAGTTTGATATAGTAGCTAGTAAGGAATTTCGTCTTACTATTGTTGATTCTTTAGGAGTATAAAGTGAGGTGACTTGTGGATACGCTGCTTCTGGCAGCGTCTGCGGTATCGTAGAGACGTAGAATTAGTCGTAGGCTGAGCGTTAGTGAAGAAAAAGGCGCAACGTAATGTCACGGAACGCGGGCAATGGCTATAAAGCGTATATATTCGGGGAGTCTATAAGACGTTGCGCGATCGATTATAAGGATCGAGGGCGTAAGGAGGTGATATACCCTCGCGTAGCTGACATAAGCTGTACGCGAGGTGTATGCGAGAGCACGGGGTTCTCCTATGGAGGCCCCTACAGTCGGGTTCCGTGACATAATTATAATAATAATAATAATATTTATTGCTTAACGTCCGATTTGGATCCCTATTAGGCCCACGCGGACTACTCCTTATATACATGTAGGGAGAAAGCTCTGTTTAAGAAAACCCTATAATCTATCTCCCTGCCTTTAGGGACTCGCCTATAGGTTGCCTACGAGTTGCCTATAGTGCTCTTCTACCTTACTTTTTGACCTTTTTAGGAACTACTACTGCCGTAATAAGCCTATTGACGCGCTAGTATTATATACTTTGCCTTACTACTATAGAGCTATTATAGGGCGCCTATTACTCGCCCCTTTGCCTTTTGTTTCTATTTCCTTTGCAATCTGGAACTAGTCTAGCACACTTTAGCTAATAAGCTACTGGGTGGCTGCCTTTAGGCCTTTTTATATTAAGAGTAGTGTGTTATAGTTCTCTATGCCAGCTGCTAAAAGCATTGCTTCTTGGCTAGTGTAAGATGATTAATTATATAGGCTGTTTCTATAGTAATTTGTATACTAATATTAATAGCAGTTAATCTCTACTTAAGAAATGTTGCTTATAAATAAGACCCTTAAATAAAACTTATAAGGATTTACTCCCCTATATACGCGTTTATAAGATATAGCTACTTAAACTCTTTACTAAAATAATAATATTAAGCCTTTAGATAAATTAGAGGTATATAGGTTCTTAAATTATAAATTATATATTAAATTCTTATATAGCTGACTAATAGAGATTATATAAGCTGAAAGGATATATTATAGACTAAATTTAGGAGTTTTATAATTATATTTAGAGCTAGAAAAAAAATATAGATAAACGTAGTATTATATTAAGGGTCTATATTAATATTGTCGGGAATGAGGCAAGTTGCCGTTATGCGAGGCATATTGCCGTCACGTGTTAACGTGGCCCTAGCGTGGTAAGGAACCTTAAGTTCCTTACCCCTTTCCTCATTTCTATTAAGAATCAATTAACTAATATTATACTAGCTATAACCTGCAGCTACGTGATATTACCTTGTAAAACCAACACTGATTAGTGGTTAACTTTACTATTATACCACAGAACAGCTAGGTGTTCTATTAAGAAGAGACGAGCCACTATACTAGTGCTACTCGTGCTAAAGGAAGCTGTCTTTTAAGGTTAGAACTGGTCCTAAACCTTAAATAGAACTCTTCTATAAATCTAAGGATTTAAAGGCCAGAACTAGTCCTAAGCCTTTTTGAGATTATAGATTTTTGCGTCTATTATATAGAACAATATGCTTTACAAGTCTTCGCGATTTAAGGCCAGAACCGGTCCTAAGCCCTATAATTGCAGATTCTTATCTAAACGCGTACCAAATAATAAACAATAATCCCTACCCTAATAACACTTCCCTTCCCCTAAAAACATGGCTACGCCTACCTTAAACGACTGGGAAGACTCCTTACCACTAGGGGTAGCTTTGTACGTAAAACTTATTAATAAAGATTAGGACGAATTTACCATTAATATAATAACTTATACCGTAAAATAAGTTAACGGCTTTCTCCTACACCGTATTATATTCTACTAAAGTAGACACTACGCCGATCTATAGCTGTGGGAATATTTTAGGGAGGATTTTATAGGATAGACCGCCAACACCTAGGCACTTAGCAATGTTAATATTGTTTAGGATTTTTAAGACTTCCTCCATAGGAATAGGGTATATGTTACTGAGAACGGCAACCCAATTATTAGTAACATTTAGGCCGTTATTATTGGTATAGAAAAACCAGTATGGACGGAAGCTGAAATCACACGTTAACTACAGAAACCTAAAACCAACCTATACTCTTTAGAAGGTAACTTTAATTTAGAACAAAACCCCTAGAACGCTAATCCCCTACCTAGAGGTGCTCTTCTACTAGGAGGTGCTTTCCCTCTACCTCCTCCGCCGCCTCTAACTCCTTTATCCCAGCTAACCGATAAGCCTCCATCTTAAGAAGTTACGAATTTAATAAAGGTATATTTGGATAAAGAGAAGAAGTTTAGAGGAGAACTATATAATATACTTAGAGTAAAACTATAGGTCTTTTATAACTGTTATAACAAGGTTGGAATTTAACGCCACTAGTTCTATTACGCTTTCTCTATTATATTAAAGGGACAGGCAGCGACGTTCTATTACGACCATATTATAGGTAGAAACTATAGCTTTAATATAACACTTTAGCTTACTAGAGCCCACTTTAAGACTAATAAGAATTGCTAACTCTATATATCCAAATAGCGGGAGATTATATTCTAGAGAGTTATTACTTCTAACCTAATAAAGACTCGTTTAGAGTGTCTCTAACTACTTTTTAATAACCTCTAGAAAATCTAATGTAGTCTTACTAAAACCTACTAAAATAAGAATAGTCTAAGGGACTAGGTTATCTTAGCCTGTTATAGCGTTCCTAAGTGCAACTTGGCGCTATATAAACCTACAGATATATTTAAAGGAGTATATACTAAACTACGCTCTGCCGTAGGTACTGTAATGCGAATATAAGAATCCTAATAATTCCATACCGAAAACCCTACTTAAATTGGGATTCTGGACTAGTACGATTATAACTAGACTAATTAAACATATGGTGGCCGAAGTAGGGAATATAGTAGAGGGTACAATTAACGTTAACCACAAGGCAATTGTGGAGGTTTATTTTGGAGCAACCATTAGAAGAAGTGCTATGTCTATAAGAAGCCAAATTGCTAGTTAACTAGGTACCCCCTTAATAGACAAAAGGAGGTATATAATAAGTTTTAACAGAGTGCAAGAAATATTAGAAATTATAAGGTTACTGTGGCCTATTTCTAAAGCTTCCTGGTCTAATATAAAGGCGCAGAGGATTTTAAGGGTAAGGTTAATGAGACTGAATAGCTCCTTATAGATATGGAAATTGAGGACTACTCTCCCAACTAATACTTTACTAAGTATGGTAAGGTAAATGGTATATAAACCGTCGCTATTCTTAATAACTAATCTACGCTCCATTCTGTTATAAAGTTAGATATCTTTAATAAGCTAAAGGAAAGTTCTGCGTTTTCCTTTAATAATAGATACTTAGCGAACGTCTTCTATGGTATTATGCTAGATACTAGAGCTATAGGAGTATCTATAGCAGGAGAACCTTAAGTTTAAGTTCTCTAGTAGCTTAATAGCTCTGTTTAGATTGACCAATTAATAGCAGGCTAATATATAATTCGCTTTGGCAAGGGTACTATAATCTCTCTTAGTATAATTAAGGTCTAAACCCCATTAGGATATATCACTTTCTATATTATTCCCGCGAATACCCTGTTTCTATTCTGCATCCAAGATATGGATAGATTAGGCGTTAAGCTTAATAACCTTAAAAATATGCTTGTTTAGGGAGATAACCGGGTGCCCGTTGTACGTAAGTGGGGTTACCCTTAGTTGCTCCTTTAATAGCTAGAAAGGAGCGTTGCTTAGAGCTACTTAACTAAGTTAGAGCTATATTAACTATACCATTATTTTGGCCACCTATCCGTTTATTAACTGCTTAGAGTCCTCTAGCGAGTAGGTTATAAAGTTAAGCTTAAGGCGATTAAGCATCTTATAAAGTACTACTATTACTGCTAAATAAACCAGAAGTCCCCTAGTTGATTTAAGTTTACCCTTAAAGATAACTACGACTTCAACTTCTATATTATTATAGATGTTATGTATCTTAGCGGCAAGCTAGTACTCTAAGTTATTAACTTCTTAACTTCCTTCTAAGCTGTACGCTTTTTAAAAGATATATTAGCTAGGAACGTATAGGATACTCTTTAATTATACTAGATTAATATCTACCTAGGACCCCCTAATTAAATCATTTATAATATAGGAAAGAACTTCTTATCTATAGAGTTTTAATAATAGGTAAAGGTAATAATAATTAAGGTTAAGGAAGTCCCTATGGAGGCATATAATAGTATTAGAAAAGTAGAACGATATTATACGCCATTACGCCGCGTATATAAGATTATTTCTTTAGAACTAGAGGGTGCTAACAAAGAGCTTATCCTATAGATAGCTATTAAGGCTGTTAACAATACCGCTGGCCCAGATAGGCTTGTACCTACATTGCTAGTCTTTAGTGCCTACCCTTAAATAACTAACAATTCTCCACTATCTCCCTCTATTATGTAATGAGCTAAGGCTATTTGCAAGGCAATAAAGGAGGTGCGACGCCTCTACGCTACGCGCTAGGTTAACAACGCACTAGGAATAAGAAATAGCCTAAATACCTTAACTACGCTTAACCTGCCACTCTAATCTAAGGTACGCGTATGGCATAAAAAGGGAGGATAGTTAGGCCTATATAAACTTATTATAATTAATAGTTAGACTTATACTCTTTAGATGCCCCATAGACCTACTTAATTCCATTTAACTGTTATTAAGCCTTACTATAAAGATAATAGTTCCGAGCCTTTATAGGATACCCTAGAAGATACCCTAGGAGATGCCCTAAAGGAGAACCACGATTAACGTGCCCTAGAAGGCGACTACGACCCTAATATAACTATAGTAGATACGCCGCAACCACAACGCGGTAGAGGTTGCCTAAAAGGATTATAAAACCGCCAACACCTTATCGGTTTTAAAGAGCAACTTATTGCCGCCATTAAGAATAGAGTTAAGTTATTAATGGCCTTTATAACAGCTAAAGAGAAGGCTGACTTTAAGCTCGCAAAACAGCTTTAAAAGGAAGGCCGTATTATAACTCTAGGAGCTCCTTTCTAAGCATCTAATAAGTAGGAGATTGACGGCCTTATTATAAGGGGAGTCTTTAAATTTAAGAAATATAACCCTACTAAGTTTAATGGAGTTTGCATATTTAAGTTAAGAATAGTTAATAAGATTAAAGGTAAAGCTACTAATACCCCATTTAAGAAGTTAAGGCTGGTTATTTAAGGTTATAACAATAACAGTAAGGAAGTAATTCTTATATAATCCCCTATAATTTAACGAGCTAGTTAGCGAGTTATTATTACGCTAGCTCCCTCCTTAATAAAGAATAGAATGGCGGTTTATCTGTGAGATATTACCCAGGCCTATACCCAATCAGAAACACGACTTTAGCGCTTAATACTAGCATACCTTCTAGAGCAAATTCGCCACCAATATCCCGAGGATACAATTATGGTCGTACTTAAGCCATTATATAGAATTGCAGAGGTAGGAACTTATTGGTAGGCTACCTATAGTAAGCACCATAAAGAGAAGCTTTTAATAACTACTTCTATATTTAATCCCTGCTTCCTTATTATAACTACAGGAACTCTATTTGGAATTATTGGTATATAAACTAATAATATAATTATCTTAGGAGACGACCAATTCTTAGCTCTTAAAGAAGATAAGCTAGTAAAGGTAAATCTTATAGTAAAGCTAAAGGAAAGACTCAATTTAAAAACACTACTACTCTTTAATAGATGTATCCTCTCCCTAAACAAGGACTCCATTGCTCTACGCTAGAAGGGTTAAGGTAAGAAGATTAACGTTGTTAATGTTAATTCTCTAAAGTAAGGATACGTGGAGTAACGCGCTTGTAAAGCTTATATAGCTTCTATCTGTTAACCTAAAGCTTCCTTTAATCTCTCTATTGCCGCTTAATACTAGGAACTAACTAAGAAGGATATCCTTGCCCTAAATAAGCGCCTTTCCTGGCAAATAACCTATCTTAATTGGGGACTACTCTATATGCCTATTAATCTTCCCACCGCTAAGCTCTTTATATTTATTAATAGATTATTTATAAATAATAAAGATTTTAGCTCCTAGCTAGGATATAAGATTATTATTACAAACAAATCTACTGGAGAGAACGACTTTATAATCTATGATAACCTTATCTATTGGAGCTTAACTAAGAGTAAGCTCGTTACTCAAAGCGTTCTCGCATTAGAGATATATAGAATAGTTAGTAGAGTGGATATAGTAATTGCAATCAGAACTACCTTAAAGATAATTATAGATTAACTTAAACTTCCCGCTATTCCTACGATTGTATGCACTAACTTATATTCCCTCTACAAGTATTTAGTTAAGCTTGGTACTACAAAGGAGAAGCGTCTTATAATTAATATTATAGCACTTTGGCAATCCTATGAGCGTTAAAAACTCTTTAAGATTTAATAGATTAATGGCTAAGATAACCCGGTAGATGTAATAACGAAGGCAAACCTAAATAAGGCACTAGAGACGTTTGTTGACACAAATACTCTATGTGTATGAGTTAAAGGTTGGGTTAAGAGGAAGTAGGAGATGGAGTAGTTTAAGAGCAACTAATTAGGATTTTCCATACCCGGCATGGAAAATCGCCATTGGCTCACTTACTACTAGCGCCTTAGCGGCCTACCCGTCTTTATATTATCCGCTAAATTCTGCCAACTGCCACATTGTCGCATATTGTCGCATATTGTTTGGTATTATTGTACACTGTCTGGTATTGTCGTATCCTGTCTGTTTGTATATATATAGATGGCAACCACAAAAAGAAGAGTTGCTAGTGTCGGGAATGAGGCAAGTTGCCGTCACGCGAGGCATATTGCCGTTACATGTCGACGTGGCCCTAGCGTGGTGAGGAACCTTAAATTCCTCACCCCTTTCCTCATTCCTATTAAGAATTAATTAACCAATATCATACTAGCTACAACCTGCAGCTACGTGATATTACCTTGTGAAACTAACAAATATAATTATCATTAAAGCCTAGATAAATTAGGTAGCCCCTATATAGTTGCCCTAAAATCATAAATAGGCATTTCTTATAGAGATTTTCTCTATAAATAGTTATGTAATTTAATCAATTATTATTTTTAATAAAAAAAAAGCTTTAAACTACTTAGTTCTAATATAATAAGGTTTCTAATTGTTGGGAATATATCACGTGTGGTCACGTGTAGCCGCGGCACTAGCGTGGCGAGGAGCCTTAAGCTCCTCGCCCTCCCCTATTCTAGATCAAACAAGCTTTATTAACCAACATCACTGTAACCCTACTCGAGTAGTCGTTATTGGTGAGTCACCCTGTGTGACCAACACTGATCAGTGGTTGAATACACAGTCAACCACAGAACAGCAAGGTTCTCAACAGAAGAGACAGTCTCGTGCAGGGGTGCCATATGCGCTCATATGGAATGGATCCCGGCGATACTGTGCTACCTTAGACTTGCGGAAAACTAGTAACAGAAGTGTCACTGAGTACTAGGAGATACCAAGTTGCGTCCATCACGCAGAACAACTACGTTTACGAAGATTTGGTCGAGTACTTTAGGTCAGAAGTGTCACTGAACCTAAGGTCCCAAGTCAACATCCGAAACGCGTCGACTACATCTCAAATTGCCTACCTTTTGACAGCAAACCTACGAGATCCTACAAAACCGAAAATCCTACCTACATTCGACGTACGACACCCCGTCGATTCTACACCTACCATGGCGTTAACCTACCCGAAGAAGTATGAGGAAGACATTAACCCAAAGACATGGAACAAAGCCATAATTGACCTTGCAAACGCTAATGAACAAGACTTAAATGGATTTTTATTACACCGTATGGCACATTACAAGGACAGTGAATACAACGATAC
>Ga0307507_10004225_pt1 | contig 25952 bp, 10 predicted proteins | sample 7_EM_MG_FD_207223 | JGI IMG/M metagenome (GOLD analysis project Ga0307507, IMG submission 207223) | Populus trichocarpa ectomycorrhiza microbial communities from riparian zone in the Pacific Northwest, United States - 7_EM | ecosystem: Host-associated > Plants > Roots > Unclassified | place...
TTAGATTATACTTATATAAAGATCTCTAGCGTAAAGTCCTTAAAGTCTTCCTAAAATACTGTCCATAATAAAGAGTCTATAAGGTTAGATTATATATATAGGTGCATCTTAGTCTCTACATACTCCGTGTAAGGGATATTATTGCGGTACCTCGGGTTGCCCTCAGGGCAACCCCCAGACACCCCTCGGACATCCGTCAGTCACGTGCCAGAGGCACGTGCCCCTAGTATATAGTCTCCACAATCCCAGAGGCCTTACCTCCTCAAGAATTCGTCTCCTCCATAATCTATCTGTTCCTACAATCGTGTCCTTATAGCCCCCTGTCTATAAAGTCCCCTCACATTCGAATCCTTCCTACTCCATTTAGAAGGCCAGCTGGCTTAAGGACAAAATTATTTGTTTACATTTTTGTTTACACCCACTATCCTACCTTAAAAATCTTGTAACGACCTAAATAGAAACTCCATGGATACCTTATAGAAAGCCGTCGCATTAAGGCAGGAAGGTCCCTTTAATAGCGAGAGATTGCGATAATATAAACCTCTAGGCAAGACGGCCGAACGAGCCCTAATACCTAGATGCACCAGGAGCTTAAAGACTCTCACACACCTATAGTCACTACTGAGGAAAACGCAGACACCCTCTATAACGGACGTAATGCCGCCAGAAAGCAACTGGAACCCCTCCGGCCCCACCTAGGCCAATTAGAAGATTAAGCGCCAGAGGCAACCCTAAGATCTTCCCCTAAGCCAGAAATGCTAGAGGAATATACTAATACGTCCAACTAGGGACCCAACCAGAACCCTCCCAGAAGACCACCAGCCTATAATTAGCACAGTAGTGGTGCATAGACTATTTACAAGCCAAGCGGGCCTACCCCTTTAGGTAACCCAACCTAACTATTAACTTGAGACTTGAGCCTTGTTGGGAAACCTATACTAGCTACTAGTACTAACACTACCTCTATAGCCGGAGCCTCCTTAAGCTAGAGCCTGGGAAGTTAGGAGCCCCATACCAATCTTCTACAAAGAGGATATTAGGAAGCCGTTACAAGGCTCTTAGAAGCTATATAGGAGGGAGCCACTAATAAATATATTAGAAACCTCTAGGGGCAGATCTAGGTCTGGTAAAACTTAATCTAGACTAGATAAAATCTTTTATAATTAGGCCAAGACTAAGGACTCCCTAGGGGTTACCCTATACCCTCCTAAGGAGGTATGGAAGATTTAAAGAGGCATTTACGCAATAAGTGGAAGAAAGATATAGACCAACTAGCCAAGGCCTCTAATAGTCCAGAACTCCGCCCCAGACCTAAGGCTCACCACTTAGACAATTAGGTCCGCGAAATGGATAACTTCTTTAAAATACTAATAATATAAAATAACACTAAAGAACATACCCAATAGATTATTAGTAAGATTAAAGATCTATTACTAAACTAGATTGCACTTAGTTAGCTTAACAAAGATCAAATCATTATATGGCTACAGCTGCAGACCTTTTTAAAGAATTGGATCTAGGATCCGCATATTATACAATATAGTAACGCGGAGCAATTCTGGAATAGTATACAGCGTAACAATAAGGATTTTCACTAGTTTATAAACTATATAGAAACCCAAGCTTAACAGATGGATCTAGAGCCCTTTAAAAACAAGGATGGCAGTATCTATAAAAAAGAGAGGATTGGATTTATCTAGGCTAAAATAAAGCCACCAATTCATGATAAAGTAAGGCGCGTGGGAGCCCTATTAAGGATCACCATATATGCCAATTTCAAACAAGCGGTTCTAAATGCTAAGGAAGCGGTAAGGAACCAGACCTCTTCTAGTAGGAATCCGGAGGGTTACCAAAAGCGCGGGCACCATAATAGTAATGCGGGGTAGTCCTAGCCTTTAAAGAAACCTTTCTCAAAGAGAACATTAAAAGGGTCAAAGTTAGGAAACCTAAGCAGTGAGAAAGAGTCCTAGGGCCAATCCGGCACCCATCTAATACCCTTATAAGACAACCCCAAGAAGCCAAGAGAAAGCTTCCCTGGAGGTAAAGCTTATTAGAAGGGCAAGTAGGGCGATAGTCGCACCAACCTAAAAAAAAGAAAAGCCCTAGTTGCGGACCTTTCCCAGTTACAACTAGGGCAAGATACGGAAGGGAAGACTCTTTATATTACTATTAAGCTAGAAATAATACTCCCTACTAGTGAGGTACGGCAGCTCCAAGCACTATATAACAGTGGCGCCGAAATTAACCTTATACAGTACGACTTGGCAAAAGAGCATAAGCTTATCCTATTGCAAAAGTAGTGGAAACCTATTGCAGGCTTCCTAGATAAGCATCAGATTAAACTGTACAGTACGCATAAGCTTACAGTGTCAGTAGCCAATATACACAACCGCACCAAGGTGGTCGGCCCACAGCCCTTCTAGGTGGCTGACTTTATAGGTTATAACCTTATCCTTAGATACCCTTAGCTCACAGAAGCAGATCCTAAGATACGCTTTAAGATAGGAACCTTTAAATGGTGGAACAATAAGGAATTAAAAGGGTGTATATTACTAATAAGTCTTAAACACATCCTAGAGGATATAGAGCTAGATAAAATAGTATATATTCTATACCCAAAGGAGTATTAGATCCAACCCCTATTCTATAGCAAGACGGGTATAGAGCCTGGTATAGGCGATAACCCCTCTATAACGGACACCCTACAGGGAACTGCTGGATAGGTCACGGAGATATTGCAGGGAAATGGCGATCTTGAAGATCTTACAAGATACTTTTATTATTATAGGTTACTATAGCTTAAGCAATATATAGAGAATATGCTATAGCACCTTAAACATTATATTAAAGAATTCCCTACCCTCCACTAGCTGCCGCATGCAACTGTTTAACGTATAGTAGCAACTATATATAAACAACCGCCATAGCATATAACACTGTCCGCGAGCGTCCTAAGGGAGCTCCAGGACCTACCTAAAGATAATATAGAGGATGAGCGCGACCCCAATTTATCAAATATTCTATTAGGCCTAAAGGACTTACTAAGGGTATTTTTAGGCAGATAAGCCAGAGTCCTTACACAGAGCTTAGAATACGATTATATAATTAATCTAAAAGAGGGTAAAGTACCCCTAAACCTTCCTATCTATAACCTCTCTTATAAAGAGCTTAAAATCCTACGGGAGTACCTTAATAGTTTAATAGAAAAGGGATGGATCTAGCCTAGTAAGTCACCAGTAGGCGTACTAATCCTCTTTATCCTAAAACCAGATAGAACTATAAGGCTATATATAGACTACCGCGGTCTTAATAAAGTGACAATTAAGAACCGTTACCTACTACTACTAGTTAGTAAAATGCTGGATCAATTATCTAGGGCGAAGATCTTTATAAAGCTAGATCTATAAGACGCCTATTATAGGCTCTATATTAAAGAAGGGGATGAGTGGAAGACTGCTTTTAAAACCCAATATAGCCACTTTAAGTATCTAGTAATGCCTTTTGGGCTAGCCAATACGCCTGCAATATTCCAGTTATATATTTACAGAGCCTTAGGGGGACTTATTAATTACACATATATTATCTATTTAGATAACATCCTAATCTACTTAAAAAATAAGAATTAGCATAAATAGCACGTCCGCAAAGTGTTGGAACGCTTAGATAAATGGGGCCTCTATACCAAGGTGTTAAAATGCACCTTTAATACTAAGTAGGTCGAGTTTCTGGGTTACATTATAACGCCTATGGGTGTAGTTATGGACCTAGTACGGGTATAGACGATCCAAGAGTAGCCGGAGCTAGAGAGCTACTGGGATATTTAAGTGTTCCTAGGCTTTGCCAATTTCTATAGGCGCTTTATCTATAACTACTCAGATGTCGCCTAGCACCTATCTAATTATATTATAGAAGCTTCCTAAGACCTAACCCAAGAAGCAAAAGGCTTAAAGGCGGAAAGAAAGAAAACCAAGAAGGGACCAACCAAGTAGTACAGACCATAGACATGGCCCAGAAAGGTATAGAAGGCCTTTTAAAAACTACAAGCAAAGTTTATAAAAGCTCTATTACTGCGGTATTTCAACCCAGATTAACCACTGATAATAGTCACTAATGCATTAAATTTCGCTCTTATTAGTATCCTACTCTAACCTAATAGGCATCTGGACGCTACCCAGCTCTACTAAAGACCAGTAGCATTCTATAGCAGAAAATTCTAGGGCCCTAAAGTTAGGTATTATACCCACGACAAGAAACTGCTAGCTATAGTTAACTGCTTTAAACAGTAGCGATATTACCTTAAGCACGCAAGCCATACCACTTATATACTCTTAGATTATTATAATCTACGCTACTTTATAACTATAAAGGAGCTTATACCTCAGCTAGCCAGATAGGTAGAGGAGCTTACGCGTTTTAATTTTAAGATTAAATACAAGCTAGGGGAAAGCAACCCTGTTAATAGACCATTACAACGGCTAGACTATGCCAAAGGCTTTAAAATAGGAGACGGAAAGTAGATAATAGATATCTTACTCCCTATATTACAGAACAAGCTCTGGGTGTGGGATGCTTAAGCACCCACAGCTCTATATATTAAGTCTTAGGTGATGTAAACCCTATTAGCATCTAGTAGCGTTCCAGCTGGTACCCGGTCCGTTTCCAATGAGGGCCCAAATATACCTAAATAGGACGTCCCTAACACGAGTTCGGAACCTGGTGATATATTACCCCTAATTGCTGAGCTATCCCCTTAAGCCAATAGTAAAGCTATAGAGCAATTAGAACTTGGAGCCCTATAATAACCAAAGGATTTTAACCTTATAGCCGCCTTCCTAACACACGCGTATTAAAGAGTTGCAAGATCTATAGTACCATCTAGTCTTATACTTAGAGTAGTATGGGATAAAACAGCTTTTACCTAGGAACTATCTAAAAGGTTAACGGATCTCATCTATAAGGTGCAACGGAGGGACGCCTCCTATACCATCTTTAATACGGAAGTAGGCCGGAAACGTAACGGAAAGAAAGCTATAAGGCACTAAAATTAGGAACTAGACCCAATAGGCCTACTATATAGAAATGGTAAAGTTTGGGTGCTATATAAAGCAAATCTACGGCAGAAGATTCTTATAAAGAATTATAATAATCCTCTAGGCGGCCACTATGGTTAAGTTAAAACAGTGGAATTACTTTAACGTAAATACTATTAGCTAAGGCTTAGGCAGGAAGCAAAAGAGTATATTAGCCACTATAAGAAGTGTTAAGTATATAAAATCCAAAGGCATAAGCCGTGGGGTTTACTTAAATTAGTTTCTTCTGTAAATAAACCATAGTAATATTACGCTATAGATTTCATTACGGATCTCCCACCATCTAAGGATAAGTAAGGATGAATATATAATTCGGTCCTCGTACTTATTAATAGGTTTTTAAAGTACGTTTAATACCTTCCTGTTAACAAGACAATTAATGCATAAGCGCTTGCAAACCTAATTAGGGAGAAATGCTTTCTTAAGGTAGATTAGCCACACTCTATTATTACTAATAGGGGCAGCGTCTTTATAAGCTAATACTAGTCGGATCTATGCTTCTATTTAAAGATAGACCACCGTTATAGTATGGCTTTCTACCTATAGACAGATGGGCAAATAGAACGCCAGAACTAGAAACTAGAGTCTTACCTATAGATGTATTTAAACTACTAATAAGACAATTAGTATAAGCTACTTCTATACGCGGAGTACGCTTATAATTTAAAGCAATATATATCACATTAGTATACACTAATTTAGATTACCTACGGCGTCTAACTATTAGGATTTAATGGTATACCTAATAATTACTAGCTGAGACAGTAGGATTAATTATAGGACCCTACTGGGAAGTCTAAGGACATCCACTAAAGAGTATAAGGGTACCTTAAGGTATAGGAGGAGCAATAAAAGCATATAAAGCAAAGCCTGTAAAATGCTTAGGAGCAGTAAAAATTTTAGTACAACTATAAACACCAGGACAAGTATTTCGGAGTAGGTAACAAGGTTCTTTTATATTTAATAAATATTAAGACCCGTTAACTATTAAAGAAGCTTGATATAAAATACCTAGGTCCCTTCTAAGTTAAGGAACAAATTGGTAAGCTAGCCTACTATCTCTAGCTACCCCTATCTATGGCCTATATGTATTTAGTGTTTTATGTAAACCTACTAGAGCCATGGTATAGACTACCGCTGGAAAAGAACTTCCGATTAGGCCTAATTAAACACCCTAAGGTGGTGGGCGAGCGGTATAAGGTTAAAGCTATACTATGCCATAAGTCTGTTAAGAATAAGCTTTAGTATAAAGTTAAATGGCTAGGCTAGCCTGCTAAAGAGTCTATATAGGAACCAGAGGACCACCTTAAGTATTGCAAAGATATTCTAAAAGAATATTAGGACTAAGGTCCACAATCTATAAGGCGCAGAAAGCGCTCTAATACTACTATATCATCGCAACCTAAAAAGAAAGCTTATGGTAGGCCGCGAAAGGCTCTAAAAAGTAAGAAATAGATAGCTACCATTCTATACTAAGGTGGTTTAGAAGTAGCTATAGTAAACCGGATATAGAACGGATACGCTTTGGAAACTATAAGGGTTAAAGCTATAGCCTAGGGCAAGAGACGTTCTCAGCCTTTTTATATATATAGTATAGGAATTAATAGGGCATTTTACTAGTATTATATTCCCTATAGGCTCCTGAGCCCTCTTTATAAGCCTTTCAAGCACCTTAATTAAGGCCCTTAACTGCTACTATATATAAGAATAAATCCCAAATTCTATAAGTCTAAACCACGAATGCCTAGAGCCACTACGCCTTGTCCTTAGGAGCAGGATTAGTGTAAGGGATATTATTGCGGTTACCTCGGGCTGCCCTTAGGACAACCTTTGGACGCCCCTCGGATGGTCGCCGGTTACGTGCCGGAGGCACGTGCCTGTAGTATATAGTCTCTACGATCCCTAAGGCCTTACCTCCTTAAGGATTTGTCTCTCTTACTAATCTATCCTGTTCTAATCGTGTCCTTATAGCCCCCTGTCTATAAGATCCCCTCACATTTGAATCCTTCCTACTCTATTTGGAAGGGCAGCTGGCTTTAAGGACCAGATTATTTGTTTACACCTTTTGTTTACATCTACCATCCTCCCTCGAAATCTCGTAACGACCTGAATGGAAACTCTACAAATACCTTATGGAAAGCCGTCGCATCAAGGCAGGAAGGTCCCTCTGATAGTGAGAGATTGCGATAATATAAACCTCTGGGCAAGACGGCTGAACGAGCCCCAACACCTAGATGCGCCAGGAGCTCGAAGACTCTCGCATACCTATAGTCACCGCTAAGGAAAACGCAGACACCCTCTATGACGGACGCAATACCGCTGGAAAGTAACTGGAACCTCTCTGGTTCTACCTAGGCTAATTGGAAGACCAAGCGCTAGAGGCAATACTAAGATCTTCCCCTAAGCTAGAAATGCCAGAGGAATATACTAACGCGTCTAACTAGGGACCCAACCGGAACCCTCCCGGAAGACCATCGGCCTATAATTGGCATAGTGGCGGTACACAGACTGCTTATAAGCTAAGCGGGCCTACCTCTTTAGGTAATCTAATTTAAGCACTAACTTAAGACCCAAGGCTTGTTGGGAAATCCGTACTAGCTACTGGTGCTAATATTATATCTATAGCCGGAGCTTCCCTAGGCCTAAGTTTGGAAAGTTAAGAACCCCATACTGATATCCTTTAAGACGGATATTGGGAAGCTGTTGTAAGGCTCTTAGAAGCCATGCGGGAGGAAGCTACTGATGAATATGTTAGAACCCTTTAAGGGCAAATTTAGATCTGGTAGGGCTTGATCTAAGCTAGATAAGTTCTTTTATAACCTGGCTAAGGCTAAGGGCTTCCTAGGGGCTACCTAGTACCTACCTAAGGAGGTGTGGAAGACTTAGAAAGGCACCTACGTAATAAATGGAAAAAGAATATGGACTAATTGGCCAAAGCCTCCAGAAGTCTAGAACTCCGCTATAGACCTAGCGCCCAACATTTGGATGATTGGGTTTGCGAGGTGGATAACTTCTTTAAGATGCTGATAATATAAGATAACACTAAAGAACGTATATAGTGGATTATTAGCAAGATTAAAGACCGATCGCTAAACTAGATTACGCTTAATTAACTTAATAAAGAGCAAATTACTATATAGCTATAGCTGTAGACCTTCCTAAAGGGTTGGACCTAAGATCCGCATATTATATAATATAACAACGTAGAACAATTCTGGAATGGTATATAGCTGGACCGTTAAGATTTCCGCCAGTTTATAAACTTTGTGGAAACTTATGCTTAACAGATAGATCTAGAGCCCTTTAAAAACAAGGACGGCAGCGTTTATATCACAGTGCTGTAATGCAAGTAGGCTAAATAACTACATTGTAGTATAAAGAGGAGAAGAAGATAGAAAGGGGGTATTGTATATAAATAGTAGGGCTAGCCCGCCAAGGCGCTAATAGTGGGCCAGCCAACAGTAGGAAATAGTACGAGACAGTATATAACAGGTCAGTGCTGTAACAGTACTCCCCTCCCCTAGAAGGTTTGGTCCCTAAACCAAATAAATAACTCTAAAAACAGGTAATGCGCGGGGGCTGGTTTTTGTCGCGAAGATATTAGTTCCGCTTACCGCCCTTAGCCGAGCCAATGGCGATTTTCTATCCCGGGGATGGAAAATCCTAATTAGTCAGTTTAGTGAATAAAGTTAGCAGAACTCTACACCACTACTAGAATTAATCTGCGTGGCGTTTTATGGCGTTCCTTGGCAAGAATCTGGCCAATTAGATAACTTTAACCGGCGGTTAAAGTTCCATAATATCTCAACCACTATAAATTAATATCGTGGTCAGCTATAACCTTAGCGTAACTTTTCCTTATCTTGTGCCCAGTCTGGGGGTCTGGGCTTCTTAGGGTATTGTTTATGGAACTTATATAGTGCGCGCTCGCACCCTTTTAGGGACTTTTTGGGTTCCTAGGTTTCTTCGTTATAATACTTCCACTTAATATAATATGTTAGGCCGTGCTCGTCCATTTATTTATTATATACATTAAGGATCTTTTTAAATTCCTACTTGTCCGTGATATTACCATTATTATCTCTTTCGGCTATCCTTCCTGTAATATTATAACGTTCCTCTTTATTAATGCGTGCTTAACTAGAGATCTCTTTAGGGAACTAGAGGCGGACTTTTAAAGTATAAAAAGACTTGTTAACGCGGATATAGTCCAGAAGGTTAACTATAACTACTCCTCTATAGGCAGCTAGGACGGGCTAGGGTCCGTCCCAGTTATTATCCCACTTTCTCTTGGGCCGGTTAGTCTTTATGTTTTTAAGGCTAACCATAACCATGTTATTCTTTTTGAATATTATACCTTCGTCTCGTTTTATATTAGCGTTGTCTTTATAGCGTCGCTGGGAGATACGAGCTAGGGCTTTAAGCTGGGTTAAAATGCGCTCGAAGCGGTTAGTAATAGTATTAGCTTACAGGTACTTCTTCTTTGTATATATAGATAGGGCTAATGGCTAAGGGCCCGCTAGTTTAACGCCCAGACGTAGGTTGTAGCTATAGTTGGTAAAGAATAGTAAGATTCCCGTAGTCTCATTAATCTAGTTATTTATAGCAAACTTGGTAAGGGGGAGCCAATCTACCTAGTTGTCTTGGGTGAAGCTTATAAAGGCGCGTAGGTACTTATTTATTACTGCATTAATAATCTCAGTTTAGCTATCTGTTTTAGGGTGCTATATAGAACTAGGGCTTAGGGTTACCTTTAGGCGCTAGTTTAGGTAACGCTAGAAGTTAGAAACGAATAAAGAGCCTCTATTAGAAACAATAGTATTTAGAGCGCCGTGTAACTTATAAATAGTGTGGATAAATACTTTAACAAGCTCCTTAGTATCTAGGCTAGTGACAGGAATAAAGTGTCTCATCTTTATTAGGCAGTTAATAATGACAAAGATGTGTTTGTATGTTTTGCCGTTATAAAGGCACTTAGGCAGGTCAACGACGTGGTTAATGGAGATATTGGTCTATAGGCGGACTAGTAGTTCTAGTGGTTTTAGGAAACCAGGCGGTGCTAAGCGTAGGGTCTTTGTGCGGAAGCAAAGAGCGCAGTCTTTTATAAAGGTAGCCGTGAACTGTAAAATACCTGGCTATTAATAGGTTTAATTAAGGAGGTCTAGCGTTTTAACGCGGCCTGGGTGGCCCGCAGGACCCAAACTATATATATAGTGTACGACTTCTAGTTAGAGTTTAGGTAAATTAGGGACAAATACTCAATTCCTATAGTAGATTAGGCCGTCGACAATTAAACATTCGGATTTATTATAGCGGAGTAACTTCCTAATCTGCTTAGGCTAGCGACGTGCTTTACGGCCTTCCTGTTTATATAGCGCAGCCAATATATCCCTAGCGAGTTTATTCTCCTTGTAGGCATTCTTAATAAGCTCCTTAAGGGGTTTTTTCTTAGGCTCTGGGTCCATTACTGTGATAAAGTCTTTAACACTCTGGTCTTGGGATTTGCTCAGTAGCTCTTCTAGGATAGCGGGGTTAACTTTTTTTTATAGTAAGACAACGCGGTCTTGGTGTCGTAGACGTTTATCACTAGTATCAGCAGGTACTACGCCTAGAAGACGGCTAAGAGCGTCTAGGATTATGGCTTTGGTGTTGGGCCTATAGGTAATAACAAAGTTAAACTAAGAGAGGAACTTAGCCCATTGGACTTGGCGCTAGTTCAGTTGTTTTATTGTTATAAAGGTCTAGAGGTTTTTGTGGTCTGTAATAATCTTAAATGGTTGCTTGGTTCCTTGTAGTTTAGGGCACCATTCTTTTAGTGCTTTTATAATTGCTAGGAGCTCCTTATTGTATATTTTATAGTTACATTCCGGGGCGGAGTGCTTGGCAGAGAAGAATGCGACTGGCTTAAGTTTGCTATCTTCGCTAGCTTGGTAAAGTACTCCTCCTAAAGCCTAGTTCGAGGCGTCTGTCTCTACTACGGTTTTCTTTATATAGTCGTAGTATACTAGGACTGGTGCTGTAGTAAACGCTATCTTTAGTGTCTGAAAGGCTTGTGCTTAATTAGGGCCCTATAACCAATTGGTACTCTTCTTTAGTAGCCTAGTTATGGGTTTAACAACTGTGAAGTAGCTTTAGATAAATTGTTGGTAAAAGTTCACGAAGCTAAGAAATTGCTATAGTTCTTTAATTGACGTTGGGTTCTTCTATTTCTGTAAGGCCTGCACCTTCTTAGGGTCTATAGTTATGCCATTAGTTAAGATAATCAAGCCGAGATATTTTGTTTTAGTAGCATAAAACTTAGACTTATTAATATTAATCTGTAGTCCGGCGTTGCTGAGTCTTTGGATAACTTTATTTACATATTTAGTGTGCTTAGTGCGTGTTTTAGAGAAGACAAGGACATCGTTAAGGTAGGCAGTGCAGTAGTTATTAAGGGCGTTGTGTAAAACATGGTTAATGTAGTTCTGGAATATAGCGGGCGCATTATAGAGACTAAACGGTATAATTAACATTTTATAGAGTCCGAACTGGGTGATAAATGCTATAAGCTACTTGTAACCTTCCGTAATTTGGATTTAGTTAAACGCAGTAATTATGTTAAGCTTAGTAAAGTACTTGGTACTATAGAGTACATTAAGTGTCTCGTGGATTAGTGGCAATGGGTACCAATTCTTAATAGTAACTGTATTTAGGCCTTGGTAGTTATAGTAGATTTATATACCACCACCAGGTTTTGCAGCAAGGAGAAGTAGTATGGCGGCTAGTAAGGTTGATTCGCGGATAAAACCCTTATCCAGTATCTCGTCAATCCATTTCTTTACACAACTAAGTTTAGTGGGTGAGAGTGGTCTGTTCTTATAATATAGGGCCTGCTTTCTGGGTATAATCTTAATTTTATGGTCCTATGGTTGGTAAGGGGGCAGCTTATCTGCATTCTTAGGGAGGAAGTGTTTAATATATTCGCGAAACTCTTTTAGTAAGCATTATAGAATATCTTTACGGGTTAATTCTGGTTTGCCTTTTAGGAATTTCTCAATATTAGTGTTAACTATCTTTCGGCGTAGAAACTTAGGCTTGGTTTTTAGGTTTGTCTTAAGGAAGTTATAAAAATAAGGGGGTAGCGCTTTGCGGGCTTTCTCTATTATATAGTCGCCTTCTACTAGCCGGCGGAAAGATCTTTCTAATAGGTTTGGTACTTCTATTAGGCCTATAGGCAGCTCTTTAAGTAGCTGTTAGTGTTCTTCTTGTTTAACTAGTTCTACTAGCTCCGCCATATAGATCTTTATTACCTTTACGTCTTTTTGTTTATAGAACTGGGTGAAATTAACGGCATAAGTACATTTAATGTTGTCTAGGTTAGGGCGTATCTGGTTCTCCGGTGCTACGGCTGGGCTGGCACAGCTTGGTCGGCCCAGGGGGGCGGAAATGAGGCGGCGGCCCTGCACGGTACGCGTAGGGGACGGGTGTGAGGTTAGGTATTGCGGGGGGGAGGTTTTAATTGCTCTAGTTTCGGTCTTAGCTATAATATCTTTAGCTATTATACGTGCGGTCGTATATGCGTATAGTAAATAACTTAAAGTTGGGTGTCTTGTTGGCTAACCTAGGTTAAGCGGGTGTATATGGGGGACTTATAGTTCTGGCGGTGTTTATTTTTTTAGAAATAGGGCAGTGGTCTAGTCTTCTAGGATCTCTGCTTTGTTTATTATATATATTGGGTTACTAGTATTAGGCACCTCTTTTACTGTTAGCTGACGGTATCTGAGCGTTGGCCTTGCGATGCGTCCGCATAGTGCTACTCGGTTACAATTAGGAATATGCCATAGGAGACAGTTGTAGGTATAGTAATTAGAGTTAAACTTAAGCTCTAGAGCGGGGAAGTCTGCCCTTAGGTTATATTTTTTGAGCTAGGGCATTCCAAGAATTACTAGTATAGAGGGTGATAATTTTATAACGTAGAAAAGCATAGATTCTATATAGTGGCCGATTGTCATTTTTACTGTAAAGTAGTGGGTAATAAAGCTAGATAGGAGTCCGTTAGCAAGGCGGAGTAGTTTTAAAACTAGGAGTCTTTTTGTTATAATATTGTGCTTTTTTATAAGCAAGTCTTTGTCTACAAATGCTGGTGCTGTACTACCGGTGTTAACGAGGCTTACTGTTTCAATAAAAACTTATAGGAGTAGGTTATGCAGTAAGGAGAGGTAGGTCTAAATAAGGATAGCATTTCTATTATTATTTGCTGTTCTAAGGTTAAGTGGTAGTTAACTTAGAATAAGGTCTAACTAATCTAGTAGTATAGATCTAATCCTTTTATCCTCCTCCCTATATAGTTCTAACCCTTAGAGGCAACTTAGTCTAAGGGTTGGCCTTTTAATAACTAACTTATAGGGCTTAGCTGGTGGCTATAGTCTTAGCTAATATGTCCTAACGTATTGGTCTCCAACGGTGTATATATACTAGAGGGTACTTTACTAATAACATAGCTAGTCTTATAATTAGTAGCGATATAGGGCACTTATCCATAGTTTGCGTATAGGACCATTAGCTAGGACTGTATTAGGGAAGGCTATTACAGGGGCAGGTTTCTGTGTCCGAACTTACGTCCTTATCCACAGTTACCGTTTCAGTTGCTATCCCCTCTGCTAAAGAATCCGCCGCGGCTAGGAGGGGGTTGGCGCGGTAGCATTAGGAGGGGATTTAGGTTTATTCTAGGGTTGTAAGTATCTTTCTAGTAGCTAGGTTAACCACATGCCATATAAAGTCTATTATCTATATAGTGTCTTCAGACGTTGTTAGGGAGGCTACTACTACTGCTACTAAATTTGACGGCGTTAAGGTCTATTAGGTTATTCTATAGTGCCAGTACTAAGGTGTTGTTATTAGGTAATATAGGTTAATAGCCGCCAGTAGTACTTAGCTTAGCGGTATTCAGCTTTATATAGTAGGCATGGTTCTATAGGTTATAAGCAAATACATCCATCTACTTACTCCAGCCTTTATAGTCAGCATTACCAATCTTGCGGCTGAGGGTAAGGGCTAGGTCTTTTATCTTTAGTAAAATATTCTTTTTAAGTAAGTCCACTTTTTGTTCCTTAGTCTTGTTTGCTTTAATTATTAACTTATTAAGCTCTACTTTCCAGGACTAGTAGTTACGCTTGCCCTGGCTTAAGGTATCTAACTTATTTTTGGCCGCTTAGGTTGTATTAATGGTCTTATAGTGCTTCCTTATGTACATAAGCATAGACTCTCAGTTAGAGAAGGTCTATTTGCTTGAGTTATTTGGGTATATACATAGTATATTAAGGCCATGCTTGACATAGTTATAGGCCTTATCTGTCAGCATGTCTAACATATAGAGGATTTCGTCCATTGGAGTCTTAAAGCACTTTGTATCTCTCCGGAAAACGCCTTAGATCTTCATTTCCCATATCTTAAATTTTTCTTGTTTTTTAATTGGTAATCCCTTGCCATTAAACGGGATTAGATCTTTTGCTTCACGCTTTTTTCTATAGGGCTTGGTTAGAAGAGGGGAGCCAGTAGCTATATTCTTCTCGGTAATAGTCTGGGTAAGTATAGTAATCTAAAAGCTTAGACTTTGTATGGTCTTAGTGTATACAAGAGCTTATTATTCGTTTTGTTATATATATAGTTCAAGCGTCTTAAGGGAGTTAATTCTGTGCTGAGCTTCTTTAAGTTAAGACTTTATAGTTCAGCCTTTATTATAGACGGCTTAGAGGCCGTTCTTAACGCTAGTTAAAAAGGTTATATATATAGAAAGGTACTGGAAGGTTCCTGCCACATTAAGGTCCTTAGGGTACTCCGGGCCATTCCTAATTACCCAGGCAATGTAGGTGTGGGAGGTATCGAAGAGGTAGGCGAGCGCTTCGCGTAGGTTCATCAACGGGGTATTATCTATATTGTGGTTACCCATTTCAAGGGATCTAGGTAAGGCAATTAAAATCTATAAGGCTGGCTATAATGCTAAGATTGTCTATAACTATACTAAGATTGTCTAAGATTATACTAAGATTATCTGGGACTGTACTAGGGTTGTCTAGGACTGTGGTATGGTGTTATTGGTCGCGCCAGGTCGCAATTACACTGGGAAAACGGAGACAGTATACTTAGAAAGAGGGAAAAAACAAAGGTCGCGATAGGGCGCAATTAGAGATACCATAAACTGTTACAGTGCTGTAATGCAAGTAGGCTAAATAACTACATTGTGGTATAAAGAGGAGAAGAAGATGGAAAGGGGGTATTGTATATAAATAGTAGGGCCAGCCCGCCAAGGCGCTAATGGTGGGCCAGCCAACAGTAGGAAATAGTACGAGACAGTGTACAACAGGTCAGTGCCGTGACAGTCTATAAGAAGGAGAAGATTGGATTTATCTAGGCTAGAATTAAGCTAGCAATTCGTAATAAAATAAAGCGCGTAGGAGCCCTATTGCGGATTACCGTATATACGGATTTTGAACGAGCGGTTCTAAATATAGAGGATGTGGTAAGGAACTAGACCTCTTCTGGCAAGAAGCTGGGGGGTAGCTAGAAGCGTGGGTATTCTAGTAGCAATATAGGGCAGACCTAGTCTTTAAAGAAGCCGTTCTTAAAAAGAACTTTGGAATGGTTAAAGTTGGGAACCTTAAGTAGCGGGAAAGACTCCTGGGGTTAACCTAACACCCATCTAACACCCTTATAGGAACACTCTAAGAAGCCAAAAGGACATTCTTATTAGAAAAACAAGTAGGGTAATAAACGCACTAATAAACCAAAAAAAGAGAAGCCCTAGTTGTGGATATCTCCCGGCTATAACTAGGGCAAGATACGGAAGGGAAGACTCTCCATATTACTATTAAGCTGGAAATGACACTCCCTATGGGCGAGATGCGTTAGTTCTAAGCACTATATAATAGCAGCGCCAAAATCAATCTTATATAATATAATTTGGCAAAAGAGTATAAACTCATCCTGTTGCTAAACTGGCGGAAACCTATCGTAGGCTTCCTAGATAAGCATTAGATTAAACTATATAGTGCCCATAAGCTTATAGTATTAGTGGTTAACATGTATAACCGCACTAAGGTAGTCGGCCCGCAACCCTTCTAGGCGGCTAACTTCGTAGGTTATAACCTTATCCTTGGATATCCTTGGCTTGTAAAAGCAGATCCTAAGATATGCTTTAAGATAGGAGCCTTTAAATAGTAGAATAATAAAGAATTGGAAGGGCGCATATTACTAACAAGCTTAAAAGATATTCTAGAGGATGTAGCTCTAGGCGAAATAGTATACGCTCTATACCCAAAGGAGTATTAGATCCAACCCCTGTTCTATAGCAAGATGGGTATAGAGCCTAGCATAGGCGATAACCCTTCTATAATGGATATTCTATGGGGAACTGCTGGATAGGCTACGGAGACATTGCAGGGAGGCGGCGATCTTGAAGATCTTATAAGATACTTCTATTGTTATGGGTTACTCTGGCTTAAGCAATACGCGGAGAGTATACTATGGCACCTTGAACGCTGTATTAAGGAGTTCCCTACCTTCTACTAGCTACCGTATGAAACTGTTTAACGTATAGTGGTAACTATATATGAACAACCACCACAGCGCGCGACGCTGCCCGCGAGCGTCCTAAGGGAGCTCCGGGACCTACCTAATAAGGACGCGGAGGATAAACGCGACCCTGATTTATTGAATATCCTGGCAGGCCTAAGGGACTTACTGAGGGTATTCTCGGGTAGGTGAGTAAAAGTTATTTAGCAGAACTTGGAATACGATTATATAATTAATTTGGAAGAAGGTAAGTAGCTGCTGAACCTTCCTATCTATAACCTCTCTTGTAAAGAGCTTAAGATCCTATGGGAGTATCTTAATAGCTTACTGGAAAAGGGATAGATATGGCCTAGTAAGTCGCCGGTAGGCGCGCTAATCCTCTTTGTCCCGAAACCAGATAGGACTATAAGGCTATGCGTAGACTACCGCGGTCTTAATAAGATCACAATTAAGAACCATTACCCACTACTATTGGTTAGTGAAATGCTGGATTGGCTATCTAGGGCGAAGATCTTTATAAAGCTGGATCTATAAGACGCCTATTATAGGCTCTGTATTAAAAGGGGGGATGAGTGGAAGACCGCTTTTAAGACCTAATATAGCCACTTCGAGTATATAGTAATGCCTTTTGGGCTAGCCAATGCGCCTGCGATATTTTAATTGTATATTTATAGAGCCTTAGGGGGACTAGTTAACCGCATATATATTATCTATTTAGATGACATTCTAATCTACTTAGAAGATAAGGATTAGCACAAGCAACACGTCCGCGAAGTGCTGGAACGCTTGGATAATTGGGGCCTCTACGCTAAGGCGTTAAAGTATATCTTTAACACTAAGTAGGTCGAGTTCCTAGGTTACATTATAATGCCTATAGGCGTAGTTATAGACCTAGTACGGGTGTAGACGATTTAAGAGTAGCCGGAGCTAGAGAGCTACTGTAATATTTAAGTGTTCCTAGGCTTTGCCAATTTCTATAGGCGCTTTATTTATAACTACTTAGATATTGCCCAATACCTATCTAATTATGTTGCTAAAGCTTTCTAAGACCCAGCCCAAGAAGCAAAAAGCTTAAAGGTGGGAAGGAAGAAAACCAAGAAGGGACTAACTAAATGGTATAAACCATAGACATGGCCCGGAAAGGTATAGGAAGCCTTTTAGGAACTACGCGTAAAGTTTATGGAAGCTCTACTATTGCGGCACTTTAACCCAGATCAGCCACTAATGATGGTTACTGATGTATTAAATTTTGCCCTTGCTGGTATCCTACTGTAACCTAATAGGTATCTGGACCCTACCTAGCTCTACTAGAGACCGGTAGCATTTTATAGCAGAAAATTCTAGGGACCTGAAGTTAGGTATTATACCCACGATAAGGAACTGCTGGCTATAGTTAACTACTTTAAATAGTGGCGACACTACCTTGAGCACGCAAGCTATACCACTCGTGTACTCTTAGATCATTATAATCTACGCTACTTTATAACTACGAAGGAGCTTATACCTTAATAGGCCAGATAGGCAGAGGAGCTCGCGTGATTTAATTTTGAGATTAAATATAAGCTAGGGGAAAATAACCCTGCTAATAGACCGTTACGACGGCCAGACTATGCCAAAGGCTTTAAAACGGGGGAAGGAAAATAGATGATAGACATCTTACTCCCTATATTGTAGAACAAGCTCTGGGTGTAGGATGCTTAAGCACCTATAGCTCTACGTATTAAGTCTTAGGTGGTATAAGCCCTATTAGTTTCCACTAACGTTCCGGCTGGTACCCGGTCCGTTGCCGATGAGGGTCCAAATATACCTAGACAGGACGTCCCTGATACACTCTTGGAACCTAGTAATACGTCACCTCTAATTACTAAGCTATCCCCTTAAACTAAAAGCGAAGTTATAGAGTAATCAGAACCTAGAGCCCTGTAATAACTAAAGGACTTTAACCTTGTAGCGGCCTTCCTGATGTATGCGTATTGGAGAGTTGCAAGATCCATAGTACTATCTAGTCGCGTACTTGGAGTAGTATAAGACAAAACAGCTTTTACCTAGGAACTATCTAAAAGGTTAACGGATCTTATCTATAAGGTGCAATGGAGGGACGCCTCCTATGCTATCTTTAATGCGGAAGTAGACCGGAAACGTAACAGAAAGAAAGCTGAAAGGCGCTAAAATTGGGAACTGGACCCAATGGGCCTACTATGTAGAAATGGCAAGGTTTGGGTGCTATAAGAAGCAAATCTACGACAGAAAATTCTTATAAAGAATTATAATGATCCTCTAGGCGGCCACTATGGTTAAGCCAAGACAGTGGAATTACTTTAACGTAAATACTATTAGCCAAAACTTAAGCAAGAAGCAAAGGAGTATATCAGCTACTGTGAGAAGTGCCAAGTATATAAAATCCGAAGGCATAAGCTATAGGGTCTACTTAAATCGGTTCCTCCCGCCAGCGAACCATGGCGACATTATGCTATAGATTTTATTATGGATCCCCCACTATTAAAGGATAAGTAAGGACGAACATACAATTTAGTCCTGGTACTTATTAATAGGTTTTTAAAGTACGTCTAATACCTTCCCGTTAACAAGATGATTAACGCATAAGCGCTTATCAGCCTAATTAAGGAGAAATGCTTTTTTAAAGTAGATTAACCGCACTCTATTATTACCAATAGGGGCAGCGTCTTTATAAGCCAGTACTGGTCGGATCTATGCTTTTATTTGAAGATAGACCACTGTTATAGTACAGCTTTCCATTTATAAACGGATAGGTAAACGGAACGCTAGAACTAGGAACTGGAGTTATACTTATAAATATATTTAAACTACTAGTAAGATAATTAGTGTGAGCTACTTCTATACGCGGAGTATGCCTACAATTTAAAGCAACATGTATTGTATAAGTATACACCAATCCAGATTGCCTACGGCGTCCGACTATCTAGGTTTGATGGTATACCTAGCGATCACTGGCTAAGGCCGTATAATCAATTATGGGATCCTACTGGGAAGTCCAAGGATATCCACTAAAGAGTACAAGGGTACCTCTAGGAATGGGAGGAGCAATAGAAGTATGCGAAGCAGAGCCTATAAAATGCCTAAGAGCAGCAGAGACTCTGGTATAACCGCAAACACCAGGACAAGCATTTTAGGGTAGGCGACGAGGTTCTATTACGTTTAACGAATATTAAGACCTATTAACTATTAAAGAAGCTTGACGTAAGATACCTAGGTCCCTTCCAAGTTAAGAAACAAATTGGTAAGCTAGCCTACTGTCTCTAGCTACCCCTATCTATGGCCTGTGTGTATCTAGTATTTCACGTAAACCTACTGGAGCCATGGCATAGACTACTATTGGAAAAGAACTTCTGTCTAGGCCCAATTGAACACCCTAAAGTGGTGGGCGAGCGGTATGAGGTTGAAGCTATACTACGCTATAAGTCTGTCAAGAATAAGCTTTAATATGAAGTTAAATGGCTAGGCTGGCCCACTAAGGACACTATATGGGAACCAGAGGATTACCTTGATTATTGCGAAGATATTCTAAAAGAATATTGGGACCAAGGTCTATAATTTGCAAATTGCAGAAAGCGCTCTGATATTATGGTGTCATTACAGCCTATAAAGAAGACTCGCGTAAAGAGCAAGAAATAGGTTAAATTAGATATGGAACGGACAGGCTCTAGAAACTATAAGGATTAATTAGGGCTACGGCCTAAGGTAGGATAGGTTCTTAGCCTTTTTATATATATAGTATAGAATTGATAGGGTATTTTGCTAGAATCGCATTCCCATTTATTAGTCTATATTAGGAATAGTGTTCCTATGCCTTTCTAAATGCCTTATGAGGCCTTCCTAAGCACTAGTCGAGATCCTCAATTGCTACTATGTACAAGAACAATCCCAAATGCCTAAATTGAAAGCCACTATGCCTTATCCTCAGGAGCAGGATTAGTATCTATTGGCCCTCTAAGGGATAGCTGACGGGAATGAGATCCCTTTGTAGGTGTACGAGTAGGTATGAAAATAGGGGCAGGACGATAAGGTGTAGATGGAGCAGAGATTCTTAAACGCTTAACACTAATATTAGGTCTAAACTAATACCAACGAAGCTCTTAAGGCGTTAGCTTATAGTTAATAAAGACACGCTCAAGCCCAGAATGAATAGAGACGTTGGCTGGCTGATATAGTCCGGAACCACTGAGACCTTGCTATGGTAACTGTCAGTTACCTATCCGCTAGGTACCTAAAGGGTAACCTACCTGATACCGCATTATATTGTGCTCTTTTGAAACTTGATGTGTATGCGCAAACTCCTTCTTGTGGTAAACGGCGACCTTCTTTTTATTACCCCCATCCTTCACCCTATCCTTAGTATACCAACCTTGCTCCCTTATTAGGCGTTGCTGGCTGGCTTGCTAGGAATTGTAGGCGGTATAGATGGCTGTGGCATAGTCTCGAATTCGACCCAGACGTTTAGCATTGGCGCTGGAATAAGAGAGAGCCCGGGCGATGTAGTAGTCAAGGACATTAAAGGATTGTCGCCACTTAGGCCTAGGCTATATTAAAGCTTAAAGTCAGCAATGGAAACCTATTAAGGATAGGAAATCTCACCTTAACGCAACTGCCGCTCTTGGTACACATGCATTAATTATAAGGACTAAAGGTGTTAGACCTTATATAGTGGGTTTTATTACAAGCATCCAGAATCTTCTTATTAGATTTCTGGTCTTTTGAGGACGTGCACGCAAAGTCATTTAGGCAGGACCAGCACTAGTTGCGGGTTAGCGGAGGTTAGGGTTCTATATATAGCGGTAGGGCCAGAATACGCTATAGAATTAGCTTAGAAGAGCAGTTAGTAGGAGAATGAAGAGGCATATTGAATTAATGATGGAAAAGAAGAAAATCTTAATAATATATTAAAGATACGTCCAAAATTGGACGAAGGTTGATGATGGGAAGTAAGGTATTAAGAAAAAGGAGCAGCTTAGTAAGTAAGATGTCTCTATACTTTACCTTCCAATACCCTTCTGGTGAATAGCCGCAACCTTGCCGATATAACTCCGTTATAATAGCGCAATTCAGAAGGAAGGAAACACGCGTATGCGCCATTCGGCCATTAGTTCCTTATAAAAACTGATTACGCGGCTGGGGAAGGCAATTAAGACGTTAATTATAGATGTATATAGGTTAAATTATACCTAAACGATACTATGGTATTAAAGAACAACGTTATAGATGTTCCTGACAACCGTATAATAGCTAGAGGCGCTATTGCAAAGTATCCCTCCTGTTTGCTAAGTAGTAGAGCTACGCCAAAATATAGCATAGGACTACAAGAATAAGAAAGGATTATAGATTAATATCTTACTAGTTAAAGACGACGGCAAGCCAAGGCTCTATACGTCAAATCCCATACCAAAAGGTTCTACGGAACTATACTAGAACACTAAATTGCCTACAACACTTGTGATTAATTGCAGACCGGCATAAAGGCTTAGAAGTAGAGTTGTATGAAAATCCCTATGTTAGCCTAGGTAGTCACCGGCATGCTTCTAGTAGGCTCCTGATGGGTCTCCTAGCAATCCTCACGTCTTTTCTCCAGTTGTGTTTTTTCCTTATTAAGGTTTTTCAGGAGTTTAAAGCAGGGGTTAGATAGATAGATGATATACAGCGGTATACCGATATCTCTCTGATATCTCCCTGAACCCCTTCTGGGATAAACCCTCATAATCTCCCTACCGTAAGGTAATGGCGATCGGGGGCCGACTGCAAGAAGGGGGGGGGCAATGTAAGGGATATTATTGCGGTTACCTCGGGCTGCCCTTAGGACAACCTTCGGACGCCCCTCGGATGGTCGCCGGTTACGTGCCGGAGGCACGTGCCTGTAGTATATAGTCTCTATGATCCCTAAGGCCTTACCTCCTTAAGGATTCGTCTCTCTTACTAATCTATCCTGTTTCAATCGTGTCCTTATAGCCCCCTATCTACAAGATCCCCTTATAATTAGTATCTATAGGGCCACCAAGTAATAGCTAACAGGAATAAGACCCCTTGGTAAGGGTACAAGCAGGCATAAAAATAGGCGTAGGATAATAAGGTATAGCTAGGGCGGATATCCTTAAACACTTAACACCAATATTAGGTCCAAACCAGTACCAACAAAGCTCTTGCGGCGTAAGCTTATAGTTAATAAAGACACGCTTAAGCCCAGAATAGACAGAGACGTTGGCTGGTTAGTACAGTCCAGAACCACCAAGACCTTGCTATAGCAACTATTAGTTACCTATCCGCTAGGTACCTAAAGGGTAACCTACCTAATAACGCATTATATTATGCTCTTTCAAAACCTAATATGTATGCGCGAACTCCTTCTTATAGTACGTGGCGACCTTCTTCTTATTATCCCCATCCTTTACCCTATCCTTAGTATACCAACCTTGCTCTCGCATCAAGCGTTGCTGGCTAGCTTGCTAGGAATTATAAGCGGTATAAATAGCTATAGCATAATCTCGAATTCAACCCAGTCGCTTAGCATTAGCACTGGAATAAGAAAGCGCCCGGGCGATATAGTAGTTAAAAATATTAAAAGCACGCCACCACTTAGGCCCGGGCTATTGGAAAGCTTAAAGTCAGTAATAGAAAACTATCTATAGGATAGAAAAACCCACCTTGATATAACTACCGCTCTTAGTACGCATGCAACGATTATAAGGACTGAAGGTATTTGACCTTATATAGTGTGTTCTGTTGCAGGCCTCCAGGATCCTCTTATTAGATTTCTAGTCTTTTAAGGATGTATAGGTAAAGTCATTTAAATAGGACCAGCACCAGTTGCGAGTCAGTAGAGGTTGGGGTTCTATATACAACAGCAGGGCTAGGATATGCTAAGAAATTAGCTTAAAAGAGCAGTTAGTAGGGGAACGAAGAGGCATATTAAATTAATAATGGAAAAGAAGAAAATCTTAATAATATATTAAAGATACGTCCAAAATTGGATAAAGGTTGATGATGGGGGGTTAGGTGTTGAGGAAAAGGATTAAGCTTAATAAGTAAGGCGTCTTATACTTTACCTTCTAATACCCTTTTGGTGAATAGCCGCAACCTTGCCGACATAGCTCCGTTACAATAGCGTTATTTAGAAGGAAGGAAATATAAGCATATATTATCTAACCATTACTTCCTTACAAAAACTAATAACGCGGTCAGGGAAGGCAACTAAGACGTTAATTAAAGACGCATATAGGTTAAATTATACCTAATTAATGCTATGGTATTAAAGAACAATATTACGGACGTTCTTAACAATTGTATAAGGGCTACAGATGCTGTTACAAAGTGTCCCTCCTGTTTGCTAGGCAGAGAAGCTATACTAGTTATATAAGCACAGGACTACTAGATTTGGAAGCATATATACCAAATCTTAGGAGATAGGTCTCCTTAATTAACTAATTAATACCTTAACCGCACTAGATAGCCAAAGGGCAAATACAGAAGTAATGCGTTAGTGATGTAGAGGATTATAAAAAGAGATCACGGATCAATATCTTAGCAGTTAAAAGACGGCGGTGAGCTAAGGCCCTATATGCCAAACCCAATACCAAAAGGTTCTATGGAACTATATAAGGAACACCAAATTGCCTATAACACTCGTGATTAATTGCAGACCGGCGTAAAGGCTTAAATATAAAGTTGCATGAAAATCCTTAAGTTAGCCCAGGTAGTCACCAGCACGTTTCCGGCAGGCTTCCAATGGGTCTCCAGGCAATCCTTGCGTCTTTTCTCTAGTTATATTTTTTCCTTATTGAGGTTTTCAGGAGTTCAAAGTAGGGGTTAGATAGATAGATAATATATAGCGGCATACCAATATCTTTTCAAACCCCTTCCAGGACGAGCCCTCCATAATCTCTCTACCGCAAAGTAACGGCGATTAGGGACCGACCGCAAGAAGGGGGGGGGCAATATAAGGGATATTATTGCGGTACCTCGGGTTGCCCTTAGGGCAACCCCCGGACACCCCTCGGACGTCCGTTGGTTACGTGCCAGAGGTACATGCCCCTAGTATATAGTCTCCACGATCCTAGAGGCCTTACCTCCTCAAGAATTCGTCTTCTCTACAATCTATCTGTTCCTACAATCGTGTCCTTATAGCCCCCTGTCTACAAAGTCCCCTTACACTCCGCTAGATTATCATCTGTAGCCGTCTCTAAGTCAATTCCGTTGCCATATTTGGCAATTCTTTCCTTCTAGTTAATTTCTATATTATTATGTTTTTGTATATATTTGGTTTAAGGTTAAGTGGAGGTTCTAGAGGTTTAAGTTTAAGGTTAAGGTTTAAGGTTAGGGTCAAGGTTAAGGTTTAAAGTTAGGGTTAAGGTTAAGGTTAAGGTCAAGGTCAAGGGTTATATTAAGGTTAGGGGTATAGTTAAGGTTGAGGTTAAAGGTATAAAGGTATGTACGTGTCCTATTAACAAATCTATAGTTCTTAGACACTATAGACGATTCTTAGCAGAGATACAGTCCTCTAGGCAATCTAACATATTAACAGTTAAGTTAATACATGGTTTTAAGCTTTAAGGGTCCTCTAGGCGATCTAACGCGTTAACAGTTAAGCTAATACATAGTTTCAAGCTTTAAGGATAACATAGCTCTCTCTAAGTAAAAATACAATTCTCTAGGCAATCTAACGCATTAGCAAGCTGATATATGGTCTTAAGCTTTAAGGGTAACGTGGTTTTCTCCTTTAACTAAAATAGGGCGATAGCTCTGCAATCTGACGCGTTAACAGTTAAGCTAATATATAGTTTCAAGCTTTGCTATTGCGTATTTCCTAATCTATACGTCTACTAATCAGTATCGGTATACTCGCATTATTAACGTGCATAAATATCACTTGTAGTGGTATGTATGCGGTATTAAAGTTAATAGTTAATTGTTGTCTAGAAGTTAGGGGTTACTCCAAGTCAGATTAGCTAGTCTCGCCTTGTAGTCTCATAACTACGCCACGTAATTAACGTTCCGACAAGTAGTTAGTTATATAGGTATTATATAAAAAGAAGATTTTACTTATAGTCTAGTAATATTATTAGAGAACCTCTTATATAGTAGGACAAGAAGTATACTAGATAATTATATTTCCTAACTCCTAATAAAGGATAATATTAGTAGAATTTAAATTTATAATCTATTAGATCCCGCCGCGCTTATAATAAGTTTATAAGTACTTACTATCTTTTTAGCTATATAGTAATATAGAGGCGGGATAAGTTATATAAAGGCAGGGGGATATATTATAGGGTTTTCTTAAATAGA
>Ga0307507_10004226_pt1 | contig 25948 bp, 20 predicted proteins | sample 7_EM_MG_FD_207223 | JGI IMG/M metagenome (GOLD analysis project Ga0307507, IMG submission 207223) | Populus trichocarpa ectomycorrhiza microbial communities from riparian zone in the Pacific Northwest, United States - 7_EM | ecosystem: Host-associated > Plants > Roots > Unclassified | place...
CTGGAGCAACTCTAAAAGGAAGGCTAATCTACACTCCAAAGTCAAGTCTACTTCTAGACTATTCGTAGCATATACGCAATAGCTAGCTCTTCTATCTATAATACGCAATAGCTTATAAATTGCTATCTAGTAAAAATAAGCCAAAAATAAGCCAAGAAAAAGAAGAAAAGGAAAGAGAAAAAGAAGAAGAAGAAGAATCGTTAGGGGTAGCAGGTCGACATGTCGCGAGGGCCGCTAAGGCGCTAGTGGTAAGCGAGCCAATAGCGATTTTCCATCCCGGGGATGGAAAATCCTGATTAGCTGGTTGAATTCAGGGTCCGCAGAGTATGGCAGAATTTGGCTAACTTGGCAGAGAATTGCGGATATTGCGAATATTACGGATCTTGCGGATGTCGAATATTGCGAATATTGCGGATGTCGGATATTGTGGATATCAGACACTAGTGTCTTGGCGGTGCAAACAGGTAGGTATATATAAGGTGTTGTGGGGTAGTCCTGTAATACCATCTTGGCTACATCCTGGGAGCTCTTAGGGCTGCTAAGGGTAGCCTTTAGCTAGGCCTTAGCTACCCCCTATAAGCTCTTCAGGCTTATAGTCTCCTTCCTCCCCCATTAGTTTGTCTCTCTCTTTCTCCTATACAAGGGTATTGCCTACTCCCTACTGTATACCCAGGTAATGCCTACCCCCTACCGTATACCCAGGTAATACCTAACAGTTTATTTATTTAACCCACTCCTACGGCCCAATTAAGGCAAGGGAACGTCCTCTTGCAGGTATACTGAAATATCTGCCGTGTCCGCCATGGCCGTAGGTTTAGGGTATTTGCGTAGGCGACCTCTGCCTTATTTAGGTTGTAGTAGTTGCGGTCCGTAAAGGTAGTATACGCTCCTTAACTGGGGTTTGAGACGGTAGTTCTACAGGCAGGAACTCCCTAGCTGTCTGTATATATCTTTGCTATAGTAACAGCTTCCTTGTTGTATAAAGCTGTTCCTTCTACCCCCGGGTCTGATTGCTGCTGTAGGGTAGGTTGCGGTAGGGTAGGCTGCGGTAGGGTAGACTGCGGTGGGGTAGATTGCGGTAGGGAAGATTGCGGTAGGGGAGATTACGGTAGGGAAGATTACGGTAGGGGAGATTGCGGTAGGGAAGATTATGGTAAGGAAGATTGCGGTAGGGTATATTGCGGTAAGGTAGACTGCGGTACAGTAGGTTACGGTACGGTAGGTTGCAATTCGGTAGACTGCAGTAGGGTAGGTTACGGTACGGTAGATTGCGGTACGGTATGCTGCTGTTGGGTAGGTTGCTAAGGGTTATACTGCTGCCGAGACAAGTCTTCTCCAGGGTTTGAGACGGCAGTTCTGCAGGCAGGAACTCCCTAGCAAGCCTTCTGGTTATCTATATAGATCTTCGCAATAGTCGCTGCCTCTTTACTATACATAGGCAGGTGCATAGTAGGGTCGGTATTGGCAGTACCAGGGTGAAGATGCTGGGCAGAAGGAGCACCAGGTGGGGTAGTAGGGGCAGCGGGGGCAGCGGACCTAGGTGGTATTGCAGCCATAGCTGTAGGCTAACCTGATAGACCGTTACGAGTGTAGTTTAACCTGTCTCATAGTGCTCTCGTAGCTAGTGGTTCTACTAACTCCTTAATAGTTACTACAATCTCCCTATCTGTCCACTAATGCAGCTCTTCTTGTTGTACAACTTTAAATAGCAGCTCAGATATAGTAACTCTGCTATTGCGTCTGCCTACGTAAACACCTCTTTTGAGGAGATGTCTTTGTAGCTAGGATCTAATATCTGTGCGTATCTTCTTAAAGCTCTTAACTGTAAACCCCTCAAACAGCTCTTGAAAGATGGCCCATAAGTCGTTGTCCGTAAAGTCTTGTGTCTCATATATTATCGTTTCTACGAACTCTACTAGTTTGTCCTTTGTAGCCTCATCTGCATCGATTCCGTAGCCATACTTGGCAATTCTCTCCTTCCAATTAATTTCCATATTGTCGTGTCTTTATGTGTGTGTGTGTGTTCTCCACGGCTGTAGAAAGCCGTAGAAAAGGTATATTTATATGTTGTGGTTTAAGGTTGAGTAGAGGTTCTAGAGGTTCAAGTTTAAGGTTTAAGGTGTTCTCTGCAGCCCTGGGGCCTATAGAGTGTCCTTGGTCTAAGAGTTCAAGGGTTGAGGCTTGAATAGAGGTCGAGGGTGAGGTCGAGGTTAAGGTTAAGGTCGGGGTTGAGGTCGAGGTCGTGGTCGAGGTTGAGGTTAAGGGTGTCGAGGTAAGGGTGTCAAGGTGAGAATGTAAGGGTGTATGCGTGTCCCCTTAACAGATCTACAATTTTTAAAGACTAAAGACGATTCTTAGCAAAGATACGGTCCTCTAGGCGATCTAACGCGTCAGCAGTTAAGCTAATACGTTCGTCTCGAGCTTTGAGGGTGGTATAGCTCTCTTTGGTATGTACGTCCTCTACAGCTATTAGGCCTGTAAAGTGTTCTTAGCAAGATTGCTATTCTCTCAGCGATCTGTTGTATTGGCTATAAGGCCAGTACAAATTCTCTTAAGCTTGAGGGAGGTCGTAATCTTCTCTAAGTAAAAATATAATTCTCTAGGCGATCTAACGCGTTAGCAGTTAAGCTGATACGTGGTCTCGAGCTTTGAGGGTAATATAGCTTTCTCCTTTAACTGGAATAGACAAGGCTAGGTAATCCGTGTACTGTTTCCAGTACGGTTCTCAAGCTCTAGCTTATTGCGTATTTCCTAATCTGTACGTCTACTGATCAGTGTCGGTATACTCGCTTTATTAACGTGCACGAATATCACTGTATTGCGATACGTATGCGGTGTTGAAGTTGGTAGTTATTGTTTTTGATGATGTCTAGAAGTAAGGGGTTGCTCCAAGGTCAGATTAGCTAGTCTCGCTTCGTGGTCTCGTGACCACGTTACGTGATTAACATTCCGACATTTAGTTCTCCTTCTTATATGGGTCGCCGGGATAAACCATCTACTGCGCTATTCTTCTTTCTAGGTATATATCGCACATCGAAATCCTATAGCTAAATCTACGCTAACTAACGGGTTATTAGCGATTCTAGTAGATCTATTACTAACCTATTAAGCTAGGCCACTAGGGTATTAGCATATAATTTAACTGTAAATTGCGCTCCGTATAGCTAGACTTAAAACTTCTTAATTGTATAAAGTAGAGTTCTACACCCAAGCTTTCTAGAGTCGTACTTCCGTTCTCTCTTTAACTATATTCCGCTCTCAAACCTACACAGGTGGCGTCTATCTTCTTTATTAAGTTAGTTTAACGTTGCTCCCCATCTAGCACCGCTTAAGTCTACCATTAATATAATTTCTCCTGCCCCAGGCGAATAGTCAATTTGGATTAGCGCTGGCGCTATAGTAATGGCTGTCTTTAAAGTTACTATTGCTTGTAACTGCTCTAGTCCCCAGTAAAACACTATGCCTTCCCTAAGTAACCAAAACAGAGGCTCCGCCGTAATGGAAAAGTTAAATAGTTATATATTAATTAGTGTTATACCTTATAAGCAAATAGTTAACTTACTAATTAAACAGAACACTAGAACTAGATAGGAAGTCTATAAGATTAGGTATTAAGTGCAGCTCTATTAAGTAAGGTATTAATTAGTGTTGTCTTAGGCTCATCTGCGTTAATATCGTCAAGGCCTTCTACTATAGTAATACGCCCTTACAGCTTTGCATTAAAGCTATTAATAAGCAAGTCGTAATAAGCTGGTTGCTTTGGGATTCTTTGCTTTTTAGCTCTAGAAGGTTCTAATTATAATGAGGTTGATTTAGAAGGTAGCTTTATAGGCTATCCTTCCTTTAAACCCCTAGAGAGCCTCTAAGTTCCAATATCAACAATATCCTTGCAGCTAAGGTAACTCTTTCGTCCGCTAGGCCGCCTTATAATAGTAGTTAACAGCTTAAGCGCAAGATGATATACATCAGTAGCTGCGTTAGCTGGCGTGTAATATGTGCTGTTAAACTAGCTAAACGCGTCCTCTATAGCATACCGCAGCTCTAGGCAGTAACTAGTGGTAAGTAATACTTAAGTAAATAACTCAGTTATATCTAAACTAGTTCGCCGTCGGCCTTAAAGAAGAAGCTTAAAAACAAGATTGTGATATTTATTAAGTCGATCTATCTTAAACCAACTATCTTGCTGGCCTCTACAATTAACCAATATGCTAGCAAGTAATAATCTTTAGAGGACTTAATCTATGGCTTTAGTTGCAAGTAATCTAGTAAGGTATAAAGCCAACTGTATATATTAACTCTTTACACTACCAGTAAAGAGAAGACAGCAGCGAATAATTACCCATTCAATAAGCCTAATATCAGCGTGCTTAATAGCAAACTTTAATATAAGGTAGACCTCTATATCTTATATAAATCGAACGTGGTTTTAGAACACCTTATTAACTAGTTTATTACTACAGGACCATTAGCTAGGCGAGAAGAACTCCTCTTAAATGCGCTATAAGGTAGTAAGAAATCTTACTCTTACTACTACCGTTTTATTACCTCTTTTAATATCTTGTCTGGTAATCCAATTATTAACCCCCTTATTACCCTGGTCTTTAATATTTTGAGGAAGAAGACTAAGGAAGCAGGTAGTAATTTAGGCGTTAAAGGACTTAATTACAACCTCCTCTTTATAATAGAACGGCGTCCTATAACCCTAATGCGCGCCAAGGTGGACCTTGCTGTAATCCAACGATTTAAAGCAGTTAGATAGTCCGTGGTAAATGTCGTGTATTATATCTATATAGTTAGTTCGCCAATGGAACAATCCAGCCACAGAAAGAAACCATTTTAGCCGTTTATAGTAACGCTCTTCAAAATAGCGCTCTTGCTATACAGATTAGAGGAGGCCTATGGTCTTCTAATCGCCATTAATTAAGACTAATTTACTATTATTAAAGGATCTATCCTTATACCCTAGCTGGCCCTCTTAAAACCCGCATTCGCTATTATCACCACCAAATATATTCCTAAGAACACCATACATGCCCTCTAAAGTGCCCTTATTCTCTAGAATTGGACCTAATATAAAGTGGCGTAGCTTTCGTGGAGGGAGACGATCTATAATAGGCATACTAGGCCAAAAGTCTGCGGCAATATTAAGCTCTTTAACTTTTGGTATTGTATACGCAATAGCCTTAGCAATCTAATGTAACTAGCACTATTCCGTGTAGCTGTCTGCCTAGTTGCCAGGATGATTAAAGATCACACTATAAGTAAGCTATTCTGTAGGTTTAAGCATAGAAGTGCGAAGACCGTTATATGGAAACTCGGGGTTAAGTATAAGCTTAGAAGTAGTAGCAGAGAGGTGCTTATTGGTGTTTAATATAGTCTTATATTGAACCCTTTTATTCCAGTTAAAGTTATTATATACAACCATCAGCTGGTTCCAGTTCTTTAAAGCAGTTACCTTAATTATACGCTACAAGAAAGTTACTATTTATTACACTAGCAATGGCCAAGACGCCTTAAGTGCGCGATCTATAGCTGAGATACCTCAACTATGCCCTCCGCTCGTAGTAACGGAGGCGTCTCATCTAAACCCTTAAGTATGGAAGTATATACCCTGCCAACTTCCTCCAGTTTCTTTCGTATTTTGGCAAGACTGGTATATAATATTATAACTCCCAACTCATAAAGAAGCGTAATACACCTTCGTTTAACACCTATATTATGTAAATAAACCCCCAAAGCAGCATGGAACCGGTAGCTAGCTTAAGGGGCTTGTACGTTCGCCAGAATTGCGCACACCATAAAGAGCTTATTATAGTAAGGCGTGATATCGCAAGAATTGGCATATAGCCTTTGCTGAACTAAAGCTACAAGGAAGCTCTATAGCATTAGAGCAAGGCGCTGTACATTAGCAGTAATTATATTAAGCTTAAGCTTTTTAACTGGTTCTTTAGCGTCAAATTATCTAAGCCTGCCAGGAATAATAACTCCGTTCTCTTCTCTTAGGCGCATAAGATCCCCCAACTCTTACTTTATCTGCTTGCATAGAGGTTCTTAATAGAGCCTTCCTAGCTGGCGATCACCATACACTATAAGCCGTTCCTTAACTTCTGGCTCTTTAAATATTGCCTTCTATAGCCTATTTGCACGTCGCTCTGGTGTATCGTAATTAGAAGGGCCGGAAGCGGTTATATAATGCTTAATAAAAGTTGCAATGCCCTAGCGGTGCTTATATAGCTGTTCCAATATTAAATTAACTCTTTTGTGTTCTAAATAAAAGACTCATAGTTCTTGATTGTTATTTAAGGCTGGCTCATCGGTTTGGGTACTCTGGCTGCGGTAGGAAGAGGGCGGCGGTGGTTGTGGGAGAGGTGCGGCTGCTACGACTTAGGGGCGTCGGGCGCGACGACGAGATAACGAATTGGAATCGGGCAAATCGGGCAACGTAGTCTTCTTCGCCAGGTTTGATTTGGTAATTCTGGCCATCAGGAATAGCTTAGGGAGCTATGGAAGTTAAGACAATTTGGCTCAAAGTAGGTGTATATAGGCCTAAATACCCCGCGAGGGACTAACAAAAATCCGAACCGTGTACCAGACCTTCTAACGAAGGTCTTGCCAAAAGCGTTAGCGTCTTGGCAAGGTAAGCCTTGGCAAGAAGGTCTGGGAACGAGACAAACAATGCCTGGGCTCACAGCTCGGCGTGGTTACGGAAAAGACTCGGCGTGGTTAGAAAGTTCAACGTGGTCAGAACTGGGCTCACAGCTCGGCGTGGTCACGGAAAAGACTCGGCGTGGTTAGAAAGTTTAACGTGGTCAGAACTTACAAACCAGCTTCGTGACCACGATTAGCTTGAGACCACGCTAAGCCTACGCATATGCAATGCACATGCAATTTAAATAAAATAGAAAATGCAAAGCCGTTCATCCTCAAATCATAAATATCCTAGTTTATGGCAGTGCATATACCGCGCATATGCGCTAAATAATGGCTATATAAGGTAATGGTAGTTAGTCATCAAAACATGGCCTATGCACACGCGTAGCATATCCATAACAATAGTCGCACCATAACTTCTTCTCCACAACATCACAGCGTATGCCACGAGTATATATAGCATAATATAGGCATAGGTCTTGCATATACTAACAGAAAGAATAAGGCGAATTTCTATTACTAATTTAACCATTATATACGCCGCGTATACGCTCACCATAAGCAATCTAATAATCGCAGACTTTAATAACCCGTAGGTAGCCTCCGCCACCAACCCTTCTGCCTTTAGCCATTACTATAGTAAGCATATGCAGAGCATATGCATACACCATACTTATAAAGCCTTATAGGTCCAATTCCAAATCCTAATCCCAGTTGGGTGACTCCTGGTTAGTTATAGGATTGTATATATACGGTATATGCTTATAATAACTATAGCGCGCGCTGCAGTAGCTCTCGCTAGAGGAAGATGTAAGTGTATATAGAGCCGCATATCTGGTGCATATGCTAACTATATATAGCCCTAACCGTTTCGGTCTAAGATAACGCGAGTATATACGGCTCTATGTACTGCGTAGGCATATACTAAGCGTATACTAGACCCACCTAACGCCGCCTCTATACTCTTTTTAGTTAACACTATAGTGTATATTACTTATCTACACCCTATGCGTAGCATATGCTAAGCCAAAGTTTAGGTATAATATTGCAGTCAATAGTACGTAGATGTGCGGCTATGTCTTTACCGCTTAGCTAAGTGTATATTTTGTATATACGCAGCGCCTACGGCTCTACTAATATGGCTATAGTATCGCCAGCATGTCCGCAATGAGCATAGCGGTGCTTGTATGTACTACTATGTTGTTATAGCAGCTTGGCATATGCTTACTATATGCAGTAACCAACCTAACTACTAATAATATATTAGTCGGAGAGCTGGTCACAGGCGAGAAGTATATGCTATATATATGCAGCGTATATACGAGGCTAATGCATTATAGTTCCCTAAAGCTGTTTGTTCTCTCTGGTGGCTAGCGGGATATAAGATACCTATATAAGCCCGGGTATGTCTATGCCTATACATCGCATATACGTCGCTAATAGTGTCTATAGTTATGGCCCCTTAGGTTCTAGGATCTCGGAGTATATAGATACCTATATACTCTTTACATATATCCACCCTATGCCGCGTATACGCTTAGCCTAAGCTAATTAAATACAGTGCCTAGGACTAGGGGTTTGCCACCTAATTTAGCAGGCAATTCTATCGCGAGGTAAGAGCACTAGTGTTGCTTCTGCATATACGCACCATACCCCAATATATATATCTATTTATCTATATACTTATTCCCCCTAAGTTTAATTTCAGACCTAAAGGCACTTATAGGCCTAAGGGTAGCGTATATAAGGAATAAGTACGGCTATTACTAGGGATACTGCCCGATTCTAAAACCAACACTTAACTCTATATTTAGGAGACTGGGAAAGTTTGATTTAGTGTATCCCCTATATATATATCACCAAAACCACCACTTGGTTATATTGCTAGCTTATACGCGCATACCCTATATATATATAAACCCCTAATGTCTTCTACTAACCATAGGTTAATACGCGCTTATGCTAGGTATATGCTAATACAAGGGAAACAGCGCGTCGGCCCCACTACTCCCTCCACCGGCTTAAAGCGCAAGGTTAGTATTTCACCTATATATGTTTAGCATACGCTAACCATGTACGCAGCGCGGCCTGACCCCCCTAAACAACTGTAAGGAGTCCCCCTTGCCGTCTGCACGCCGCCAAAGCGGTAGGTTTGCTTTGCACATATCCTGCATATATACTACTAATATTTAGCACAGGGAGCAGAAAAACAACAGGCCGCTGCTATAGTGGTAGTAAGAGCTCTAGTAAGTTTAGTTTATCCTATTATATATATTATGCTTATGCTCTGTATAAGCCACCCTTACTATAGGTAGAACCCGCCGCTTATCCTATATTACTGGTTAAGTCCCAGTATATACTGGGCCTGCACACTATATACGCAATGTGCAATATGTATAGTTAGAGTTTAAGCGGAGTTTGGTAGATGGATAGGCTAGGTATATACCCAACATAGGGCGCGGGGCTATAGGCCTATATTAATTAATTCTTTATTTATAGTAATAAAACTCTATAATACTTGCTCTGTGTATACCATACATATACGCCCTATATGCTAACACTATACTCCTACGCCCACTTCTTAAGCTCTGCTAGCTCCTTCGCTTTATTATATACATCTTTAGCCTATTTTAATTTATTAATTTATTGCTCTATATTTTCTATATAGAGTGTATATGCCTCCTTCTCTATCTCCTCCGTAGATAGGTTAGACCTATGCCTTTTACCCATAGTCTAGGGCGTTTAACTTTAAGATAGTAGGGGCAATATCTGCGCTACATATACTATAGATACGCGCGACATATCCGATACTAATGTAATATTATCATCTGCTCTACTTATCTACGACATAGTCTGCCCATTAAATATAGTAGGTAATTCTACATTAGGTATATACTATAGATTAGGCTTAAGGGTATTAAATGGGTTCTAAAAATTCTAAGGAAGATTTAGTTTAGGATTTTTAGCTTATTGCTTAACTGCTTTCCGCTATTTCTAAACTGCTTAAGCTTAGTATCTACTTTGTATTTGTAGCGTATATACATACTTTGTTTCTATAGCTATACTACTATCCGCTTTAAGTTACTATGATTTCTCTATATATTATCTATTTCTGTCTCTTTATATAGCTCTTGTAGGTCGAACATTTCTTATATATAGAGTTTGAGCCTATACTAAAATGTTAGAATATGCGGTGCATATATAGAGCGTATATATTTACCGTAGTACTGCAGTAAGCATGCATAAGTTTCGACCGGTAAAGTTATTATCTTAAAAGTAACTACTTTTACCAATTCCAGTATACTTTCGTGTATATGCCTACTACTTATAAGGGACCTTTAACTTTTTTTTTATAAGCCTGGCTAGTATCTATATTTTCTTCTTATTGTTTATCCAAGACGTAAGCTCTGGATATAGTATGCATATACTTTATATACGCTCTATTAGTTTCTGCTCTATCTCCGCTTTCTATATCTGCTCTATAATATATCTTGCTTTATGGGTTGGAAAGCGCTTTGTAAAGTTTTGTTTAATATATATTTAGCAGAATATAAGTATATGCTAAAGGTGTTCATCCTATTCACGGGATAGGTTAATTGTATATAGGTAATCCCTAAAGCCTATATATTATTAGCATATGCTAGGTATATACGCAGCGTATACTTACTACTAGCTTATTTCTTACATATATTAACTATAGCCGTGCGAAGTCCGGTTCCATAAATATATGCAAATTATATAGATAATCGGGCAGCATTACTTAAAACCTTAAATACTAGCTAAAACATCTTTATATATACAGCACGTATTTCTAAGTTTAGAAATGCGTATACCTACACCTTAATTCCTATTATAGGTATTAGCCTATGCATAGTATATGTATAGCATAGGGCATATATATGTTTGGAATTCTCGTTCTATCCCATAATTAAGAATAAATTTGTTTTACCTTGAACTATTTTAAATAATAGGTCCATTTTAATACATATTACGTGTTGGAATGCCTTAGCTTATATATATGTATAGCATATAATAAGGAAATGCTTATTATTAAAGTTATAAATTGCCTAAATCCATTACTCTGTGTTCTCTTTATATTAGTTAATAGAGAACTCGCGTAGCATACCTACTACGCTTAGGCTCTATATATACTTAGTATATATCTAACCTATACTTACCTGCATATGCCGTCCCCTTTGGAAATTATAGCATCCTTTCCTTTTAAATTAGAGCAGTAATTTGATCCTCAATATTAAGACTACTATATACTGCACATAGTGTCTGCGCCCCATACTTCTTATATAGAGTATAATACTGTGGAGATAAGATAAATCGACCTATGCTATAGTAAGTAGTTTTATTCGCATATACTGTGCATATATGGGGCATATATGTAGTAAGGCTTAGAACTTCCACCTGCCTTATTACTTCAACTATATTATTAGCAAGGTCAATTGGTAGCTTTGTTAGGTATAGTGGATAATATATATAAGAATTCTATATAATAAGGCAAATATAAGGATACCGTGCTATATTAACAGGAATATAGCAATCTAACTATATACCGCATATTCGGCTTACTACCCTACCTTAGCCTTACGGATGGTTAAACCCTAATAGGCTCAGTATATACGTAGCGTATATACAGTATATATATTACCTACCACAATTTTTTCGCTTTGACGTTGAATATCTAATATAGGTATATTCTTTTTTAAGTTTCTGAACCCCATATTTAACAAGTAGACGTAGGTATTAAATATCTACCCTAGCAGTTGTCAATAATAAAGGCCAAGCAGTGTGCTATAGTTCAGTATTACTACTGCTAGAATAACCGATGAATATCATCTATATATAATAAGCATATATTACGTATACGCTGGCTATATACGCACTCCATATTAAGAAAACATTATTAGTCTGCTTTTACTACATACACGTTCTTATATACTAGGATAGGTACACTACCGCCATAATTATAGAATACCGTTATAGTAGCTATATATTATAAGTATTTACCTAATATATATAGATAATGCTTACTTCTCTATACTTTACTTAAGCTTTTTATTAACCTCTACTGCTTAGTATGGACAACTGCTACGCTTTTGGAGGTTGTTAATTGATTTAAGCTTAACCCTATTATATATGGGGCATATACAGAGGATATCCTTATGAGCGTGCTCACAGTATTTAATGCCGCTATATTTAAACGCTTAATAAAATGCTTTTCTACTCTCCTAATTATTATTTTCTCTAAGAAGTTGTAGTTATGTAACTTTAGGGTTACCAGTTTTATAAAACAAAAATTAAATCTACTAGAGGTATAAGTACAGCATATACCTAGTATGTATATTGCATACCTTTAATATATACTGCTTAATAACCTTACGTACTATTTCTTTATCTGCATCTATAGATAGCAGAGGTGTTGCTTTATAGATAAAGTGTATAATTCCTTCTTTTCTAGTTACTAGATATTCTGGCATTATAATATAGTCTATTGCCTCTTAGATAATAACTTGGTACTTACTATTAGAGCTAATAAGTGCTCTATAGTCTTAAAGTGTGCTCTAGATATTCTCAGCATATATATGGCCTATATATAGTGTTATATGTAGTCTTACCTTAGAGAGACCTATATGAAATAGAAACCGCTGTTATATGCTATCTTAACCCTTACCCTCCTTGCCCTCCCCACCCTCCTTATCTTTGATACTCTTTCTACTAATTGTATTATCTTGAGAACTATTGTCTTTATATTTAATATTAGGTACGCTCTGGTGTACCTATATATCCTTAGCATATGCCTAGTATATAATTGTATATACTGACTTATAGACCGTTCAGCCACCCTACTATACTCTTATTTACTTCAGTATAGTTTTTACTTGTTATTGGTATAGTAAGGCATATATAAATGCGGTTGTATATATATAGGTATAGATATATGTGTATATCTGTGTCTATGTCTCTGGGTGTATGCGGAGCATATACTCTTAACATTTTGGTTTATGTGTTCGCTTAAGTCAAATGTGGCTACCAATGCGCGTTCTGTATGGGTAAAAGTGTAGTACCGCCAACCTTTTTCCGGGGGCTCTATCGGTAACCACGCTCAGCTTTCGCCGACCCCCATCGGTGACCACGTTTAACGTGTCCGAGACCACGATCAGCTGCGACCCGACAATGCCTCCAGCTTTCTCCGATGACTTATCAAATCTGTCAATGGCACGGGTCTAGAACGTCATGATCTGGGGTAAAAGAGTTGCGCCTTTGTCACTTCCCGCCCACCGTGTTTTTCGAGACCCCCACAATTCCCACGAACGCGAAACTTGACCTTCGGTGTTGAGTTGACAAGGGACTACGACTAAACCCCCCCGTATCCCCCTCAACTACTCCAACATGTATGAAGATTCGTGGTACAATGCCTTCGTCCCGAGGTCGCACCATCAGCCCGACAGGCCCAAACACCGCCGACGGGAATCGCTGCTCAAACAACCCAACGTAAGCCATATCTAAGCTCGCATGGGTACGTCTGATGATATTGATACATTTTTCTCTGCAGGAGGGAAGTCAGGCTGACGTCGAGCGCGTAGGAGGCATTGCAGGCATTGCAGGCATTGCAGAAAATATAGAAGATGTTGACAAGAGCAATGGTCCTCCGAAAGCCACCGTTGCTCGTAGGGCGAAGTCCTATGGTGATTTCTACGATGTCGTGAGGGCACATTTGAGGGGGGAGAGGGGTTTGGAAAAGGAGAGGAGGAGATCCAGAGAGAATATCAAGACCGAGTTGGACTTCGGCGAGTGGTATAGTGGAGTGAGTGAGGAGCTGTTGGATGCTAGCCATGAGGAATACCAGTACGTGTCGCTCAGTTGATGGGGGAGTATCGAGGACGGTTATATTTTCGGGAATTGTTTTCCATACTTATTGATTTTCTTCTATAGGCTCTACCGCGACCAGCTGCATTTGACCCGAACTCATCTAGACTCACTAGTTTCTGATACAACTTCCACCCTAGATATCCTTTCCTCACTCTCCGAGGCCTTCAAAGCAGTTGAGGCTCAAACTACAGCTTTCCGGACACAGTGCGAGGCATTAGTAGCAGACCAGAAGCGCATCACGAAACTTGCAGATGATATGGAAGAGAATCTGCGCTATTATCTTTACCTCGAACCAATTACAAAGAGATTAAATGCTCCTGGAGCCGGCAATATTGTCCGTGGAAAGGAGTTTACAGAGATGCTCTCGAACTTGGATAACTGTCTGGACTACATGCAAGGCCATGTATGCCATCCCCTCCAATCTGTGCTTTGCGTAACTCACATTTATATATAGCCAAATCACCGCGAATCAGCTACCTATCGGTCCCGCTATCGCCTCCTTCTCACCCGGGCTCTAACTCTAATTCGCGTACATTTCACCAATTCCCTGCGCGAAATCGCTGCAGACGTCTCTAAACGCATTGCTGATCGCCAGCTCAACGACACCACCATGTCTGCGTTGCTCTATGCCAAATTCCGCGTCGGTGCTCCAGAGCTCAAACGCATTGGCTTGGAAATACAGAAAAGAGCTGTGTTGCCCACAGGTGCTGAGCCTGGAGCGGAAGCCGAATACCAAAGTCTGATGAACGAGCTCTATCAGAGCTACTCCACTACGCGCGGGCGACTCATTCTACCCATTGTGACGAAGAAAATCGGTGAGATTGCTCAGGCTCCTAGTAGTTCCAAGGATCTTGTAGCATTTGCAAGGAGCAGCATCAGCTACATCCGTGGTATTTGCTTCGACGAATATGACCTCTGGGCGGAGTGGTTTGATGGCGAAGGTGGCCTTTATGACTTCCTAGAAGCCATATGTGAACCCCTGTATGATCACCTTCGACCGCGGACGATTCATGAGACGCAAATTCTGAAGCTTTGCGAGCTTTGTACACTGATTCAGACGCGGTATATGGAGGAAGAGGAAGAGGAAGAAGATGCTGAGCTCATCGAAACGAACCGGCTTGATTTTACTGCACTCATCCATCCCGCACTGGAGGATGCCCAAACGAGACTTGTTTTCTTAGCACTAGCGGTTCTCAGAGATGATATCGAGCATTACAAACCGAAGCCCGAGGATCTGGATTATCCTGCTAAGGGCAAGCAGGCCTCGTTGTCTGGAACGAAAAGCAACCAGCCTGCTCTTTCAGGTAGGAAAGCATCTAGTAATGTACCCCAAACCCCTATGCCAAAGACACCGATGGTTGTGGAAGAGGAAGATGGACCGGACTCGAGGTGGAACTTTAGCACAGAGGCTGCATTCAAAGACTGGTATCCCACCCTCCGCAAAGCCATCTGGCTCCTCAGCAAGATCTACCGCCTAGTCCACGTACAGACTTACCCCCAACCCCCTTTTTCAAACCACCTCACTAACCACACCCCAGTCCTCCGTCTTCGACGACCTCGCCCACCGCATCGTGCACAGCACCACCGTCTCCCTCGTCTCCGCCTCCACTCTCATCTCCACGCGCGCCTCGCCCACCGACGCCGCCCTCTTCCTGATCAAGCACCTGCTTCTCCTGAAGCAGCAAATCGTCGCCTTCGACATCGAATTCGTCACCCCGGAAACCGACATCAGCTTCGACCTCTCCGCCGTGACCAACACATTCTGGGAGCTGCGCGCGCGCGGCGGCCTCTTCAACCCGCGCAACCTCGTCCGCCTCGTCGGCGGCGGCCTCGTGCCCCGCGTCGTCGAGAACATGCTCGACGCGAAGGCCGAGCTCGACGCCCGCCTGCGCGCCGCCATCACCGACTACACGCACGCCGCCGCGGCCCGCATGACGGCGCCGCTGGCAGCCTCCGCGGGAAAGAGCGCTAAGGACGCTGATGCGGCGGCGGCGGCGGAGGCGGTGCGCGTGAATGTGGAGCGCGACGTCCCGCTCGTGCGGCAGAAGCTGGAGGGGTATCTCGACGATGCGCGCACGCGGGAGACGCTGGTGGCGGCGGTGATGGAGCAGGTAGGTGAGGTGTATGAGGAGTGGTGGGAGGCGCGGGGCGCGGGGGCCGGGGCGAATGGCCCGAGGTCCGGGAAGGGGAAGGGGCGTGAGGACGCGGCGTGGGATCCGGAGGCGTTTGCGGAGTGGTGCACGGTGGTGTTTAAGGTTGGCAGGATGGGGTTGGGCACCACGACGAGCGAGCCAGATGAGATGGGGGAGGAGGGGGAGGAGGGGAGTGGGAGTGGGAGTGGGAGTGGGAGTGGGAGTGGGAGTGAGGAAGGGACCAGGTATGGGAGGAGTGGGAGCACTTGAATGGAGGATAGGATAGGGTTGGGGATAGGGGATTGGGGTGGGAGATGGTATTGATAGGGGAAGCGGTTGGCTGTGGATTAATTGGTCGCTGATTCATGGATAAAGAGGGCAGTAGGCATGGCGGGATAGGCGTCCAATTTCACTCCAAGATGTTTCGGCACGACATGGTCCGACTCGCATCGCGGAAACCTGTTCTAGATTTTCCCGCGTAGTAATACTACTTGATACTGTTCCACATAAGGTGGGGCTCGCCTGGTCGCTGGTTAAGTAGCAACATATACAAAATCTAGCTATGACATATGACACATGCCAGTAAACAAATTTAGAATGCAGTGTGCGTTGAGCAGCGTAGCCAGCTGCTTCTGGAGTCCTTTCTTTTTTGACTCCAATGATCAACATAAAGAAACAAGCTTGTTGAGAATGCCGACTTCTGTTGAACCGTCGCTACCCATCCCCCCGGGTTGAAGAATCCAAGACGCCATGAGCAAGCTCGTGTTGAAATTAGCACGATAGTTAAAGGAAATTGATACATGAGAAGGAGGAAACGGTCTAGACGGGAAGAGGGAAGGTGCTCGCCCACTCCGAAATCTCCTTCTTTAGGCTGTTGATCTCGTCGATCTCGCCGGAGGCCACTTTCGCCTTGAAGTCCTTCAGCTTGTTCGCTTCCTTGGGCAGCTTGCTCTGCACATCCTTGCACAGCTTGATGCAGGTGTCGATGTATTTAGCTATCCTCTTGAAATCCTCCTCGCCGAGTCCTCGGCTAGTCATGGCGGGCGCGCCGATACGGATGCCCATGGGTGTTAGGGCGGACTTGTCGCCTGGGGTGGTGTTCTTGTTGCATGCAATGTTCACTTTTTCGAGGACGGCCTCAACGCGGGCGCCGTCGAGACTCTGTGGCTTCAGGTCTAGGAGAACCATGTGGTTGTCTGTGCCGTCTGTCACGAGCTTGTATCCGAGCTCCTTGAAGCTCACCTCGAGCGCCTTAGCGTTCTTGATGACTTGCTCCTGGTATTGTTTGAACTCAGGAGTCTGGGCCTGCTTTAGCGCAACGGCTAATGCAGTGATCGTGTGGTTGTGGGGACCTCCCTGGTGGCCGGGGAAGACGGAGAAATTGATGGGGCCTTCGAGATCGTAGAGGGTCTCCTTGCCAGTCTTGGGGTCGGTCTTCCTGACGCCCTTGCGGAAGAATATCATTGCACCTCTTGGGCCACGGAGAGATTTGTGGGTAGTAGTTGTGACGATATCGCAGTAAGGGAAAGGAGAGTTGTTGACGCCAGCAGCAACGAGACCGGAGATGTGTGCCATGTCCATCATGAGGTAGCAGCCAACTTTGTCCGCAATCTCGCGCATACGCTTGTAGTCGATTTCACGGCAGTAAGCGGATGTACCGGCGACGAGAACTTTAGGGCGGTACATGAGGGCATTTTGCTCGAGTTGGTCGTAGTCAATGAGGCCGGTCTCAAGGTTGCAGCGATATGGGAATGTTTCGAAGTAGGTAGATACTGCAGAGATCCTAGTTAGCATGGTTAGCATGTCGAGTGATTCATCTTATAAAGAAAACTCTTACTTCTTTCCCGGGACTTGGTACCCGTGGCTCAAATGGCCGCCATGCGGTAGGTCCAAGCCCATCAACCTGTCGTGAGGTCTCATGATGGCTTGGTAGGTCTGGAGGTTGGCAGGGCTGCCGCTCAAGGTCTGTACGTTAACCCCCCACTTCTCCGGGTCCAGACCAAAGGTCTTAAGAGCACGCGCTTGGCAGAGGAGTTCAACTGCGTCGATGTTCTCGTTTCCACCATAGTAACGTGCTCCAGGGTAGCCCTCGGAGTACTTATTGGACATGGGTGAACCAAGGGCATCGAATACGGCACGCGAGGTCACATTTTCGGAGGCGATAAGAAGGATGGATTCCCGCTGGCGTTTGATTTCTTTTGCCTATCGAGAGTTAGAATGAAAGGAAATCAAGCGAATAGAAAAGGATATTTTCATACCATGATCTCAGAAATCTCAGGATCCGTCTCAACTAGAGACTTCTCCATAAGCTGTGGGATGAGTCGGTAAATGCAAAGATCAATTGCTGATGCGCTGAATCGACTCACATCCTGGTGGGACTTGGGCAATGCATAGGTAGACATGGTGAGGAGGGTATACAACAGTGTTTGTAGGGGATTAAGGGGATTTTTAGAGAAAAGGAAAGCTCAATAGCAATGGGGAAGCTTATATTGGGGGTGACAGTCTGAAGGGATTGTCCGAATTTTCTCAGAAGTTTTCAACCCGCCGATGCCCCAGATCGTCCAGAATGCCCCGCGCTAGGCTTTTTGCAGGCGGCGAAACGAATTCTTGGCACCGGTGACCAGCTTTCGCCGACCCCCGTGACAGCGCCGGGCTATGCCTCGGAGACCTCCAAGCGTGCCTCGCCGATAAAGAGATCTCTTGGCGGTCGCCTTAGCGAACCGGTCGGCCGCCCTCCTTGCCTGTGGTGGGGACATACAGCACAGAAACTGCTTTTATTACCGTTATGTATCTAATTTGAGTGCTACCATAATCCCGTTCACTCTTCAGTATAATTCGTAGAAATCGCGTAAGGCTATTCATTTGTGCACTTTGACCATGTTTAACAAACGAGGCTGGATGCCACAAGGCTGCGGACGGGTTACTCCCACATATACCGTCTCAGAAATGATGCTCTGCATCCTCAACGTCCAAAGTCTCTCTAATCCACTGATCAAGAGTGATATCGCCCTGCATATTTTGCAACTCCACCGACTCGAGACCTTGCATCCCTATCGTCTGAACAGAATCCCCTACTCTATCAACAGCTTCGGCACCTCCATGCTCAGCAACTGCCAAAGCAACACCGTTAGCTTTTACTGTTAGTTCCCTTAGATTAATCATGATCGCACTCACCAGGTGGCTTTAGGCCAATGCCTCCAAAAATGCGAACTTGTCCGTCATTGCGTTGCGCCTCAGCATACATCTCTTTCATCTGTTGGCGCAAAAACAGCGCAGCACCCTCTCCTCTCGAGGGACGCCTCCACACCTCTACTCCCCCAAAGTCCCCAGGCAATGCGAACATCGCCCCAACGCTGGAAGCCGATATGCGCCTCGAGAGATCAACGATAACGTCGTAACAAACTCGACCAGGTGGCAGGATAAAGCGACGACCACAGAACCATGCCCCTCTCGGTAATTGCTGTGCCAAATTTCGCTCGAAATCCCTCGCGTCATGGATGCGGCAACCTTCATATATTAACCGACAAACTTGGTAACGAACCAAAACAGTCTGAGACATGTCAGAGCCAAGGGACAAATTTGTGGTGCAAAGTGATGCCCACCAGGAAAAAGCGGCTATCCTTTATATGCTTATTAGATCCCTCAACAAAAGCTGGATGCCATTGTACTAGCTCTCGAGAAGTGGACATGACCGGAGAGTTGACGTTCAAAGCCTGACTTGTCCATGCGACAGTGCGACAGTGCGACAGTGCGACAGCGCGACAGCGCGATAGTGCGTGGCGTCGTGGAGGCTGGTTGCGACAGGTGCGTTATCCCTTTATGTGGCAGCGAATTCTTGCACTTTTCGTATATGCACGCCTCATAAGCCGATCTAGAGGCTCTGCAGCATCTTGGCGCATCCCGTGGTTAGCGTGTTTTGTCAACCTTCCCCTAAACAGCAAAAATACCAAAATTTCCCCTACAAAAGGGCCGTGCGGGAGTGGCTGCGCTAACCATCGGAATTGCAGAGATGCTGTATACCGTACATCCCTGGTCAGTGCGGTTACTCGACAGGGGTACTGGCGTCTCGTTGACGTCTTTGACGCTTGAATATTGCGGTAAACAGCAGCGACGTGGCCAGCGGGCCTAACTATATAATATTTGGTGTAGTTGATTAAAAAGCTTCAATATCGTCGCCGTCTATTTAATCTTTGAATTGTCAGCAAAATATCGTCCTTATGCTACCTAAAAAACGTCGTGCGTCTTCGGCTCCAAAGCCTCTAAGGCCCCCAAAGCCTCTAAAAGCATCTCAAGCCTAGGAGACTTATCCTTATTAACGTTAAGAATGTATGTAAAGCGTATAGGTAGTAGTGACTCGGTAGACTTTAATAGAGGATTTTCCTATATAATTAGTAGTTAGCTAGCTGACGGAGGAAGGGCAGAAACCTACAAACATGGCGTTATATATTACGAATTTTTACTTAACTTCCTTAAAAATATATATATATCAGTGTTTTTAGTAGTGGCCTTCCATAACATTACGAAGGCGCGCGGCATTGAATTTGACCCATATTTTGCCGAGTACTTTGTTAGCGAGATTTTTTCTCAGCAAACCCTAACAAGACATTAGTAAGACAGTACTTATGGCTCCACCACCTACGGAAGGCCAGAAGATTGAATATTTCCCACCTACAATACGTGCATTCTACAGAGGCTGCTTGACGAGCTGGAATCAATATAAACACAGCTAAAAAGATTAAAGCACGCGTTGGTGCCTTCCTGGTAGAGTGCGAAGATGCTAGTCTCCCTACTCCTACGATTAAAGAGCAAGTTGCTAGGAAGCCTGGATCAGGTGCGAAGCCTTAAACCTCAGTTTAAAAGATTACTAATTTACTTAAAAGTCATACGTTAAATAAGAAACAACGGAAGAAGCTTTAGCACGTTATCGCAAAGGAGGATAAATTCTTTAACTACTACCGCCGTATAATTAAGAAGAAACTCCGCGAGAGAGGCCTTCGTAAAGCTAAAAGCATGAAGAAGTTAGCTCTTATAGACATTTAAGAAGCATAAAGATATGAGGTAGCACTCTCGTGAAAGAATTAGGGTCTAGTAGAGTGGAGAAAGACATTTGGATAAAGCTTCTATTATTATCTCTATAAAGCGAAGACACTAGAATATATTACGATTTCCTAATAAACGCTATTATCCTAATTGCATTAAACGCTAGTATAATAACTACCTAGAAGTAATGTTTTGGGGATGCTTTATATATAATTATAAAGGCCCTTGTTATATATATTACCCTAAAACTACTAATTAAAAGTAAACCTACGAAGATGCGATTAAGATACTTGATATAGAGGAGCTAGAGTTAAATATTGGGCAGAGTTTACATAATAAGAGAAGGATAAGAAGGCTAAGTGGACAGCTAAAGGGCAGAGATTTCCGTTAAAAAGGGCCAGTTGGGTGATATATTAGAAGAATTATTAGTAGAGGAGGAATGGGCGTTCTAGAGGAGGTGCAGACAATATACGCTACTTATATAAGGTAATTATACCGTACTTAATTCCTTTTTATAAAGAGATTATATTATAACGGCACAATCCAAATATATTTAAGTATAATTAACCTGGCTACGTCTTTTAGTAAGATAACGCTCCCTTATACTCTAGTAAGTGGACTTTATACCTCCTTAAGAAAGAAGATATCCTATTATTAGAGTATATAGGTAACTCCCCCAATATAAACGCTATCAAGGAAGCTTGGATGCCTATAAGGATTTAAATAACTTAGTAATAGGGTGCTCCTTATCCCTTGCAACGGCAAGGTCCTGCGCGTAGATGGCCCGTGCGCGAACAACTGTTTTCAAAACAACGCGTATATCAATTACACCACTACCATGCCTTCTAATCGTGTCAAAGTTGATAAGGACCTTGTTCGGAAGACTTAATATAAGGGTCCTCCTAGTCGCATTGCCAAAAAACGCCCCCCAAAGCCCTTAATCCTATTGATCTAATTGGCTAGCCCTTATCGATAACGGCAGGGCCCATTTTGCCGTTGCAAGGGATACTTTACACCCTCTCGTCAATTCCGGTCGTTAGCGTGTTTTATTAACTTTCCCTTAAACAGCAAAAATACCAAAACTTCCCTTACAAAAAGGCCGTGCAGACGTGGCTGCGCTAACCACCGGAATTGACGAGAGGGTGTAGAATGGATGGATAGAGTATGGAGAGGTATGTGGGATGACCAAAGATTAGAGCTCTCGTCGCTAAAATGGCTGCCATTAATACCCTTATTATAGAACATGAAGGTAGAAATAATTTTCACGGGTAGTACTTAGATTTTGGTGTGGTTGAATCGCGATTTAAGGTATTTTTCGTGATGCGCATTTCTACTTTGGTGAGGCTCGCTTAAATATGGGTCAAATTCAATGCCGCGCGCCTTCGTATATCGCAATATGGACGTGTTTAGGTAGGGCTGACTAATAAAATCGCGCTAGCTAGGGCGCCTGCAGCATGCTAGCTCGGGCAAAAGCGCCAAAAGCGCCCATACGAAAAGTGACTTCCGCCGCACGAAGGGATTATTGGTCAGCCTGTCTTAAATTGAACCTGCGCCGGCACCGGCCGGAGCGTCGGCCTGTCGCACTGTCGCACTGTCGCACTGTCGCACTGTCGCACTGTCAACACTGTCTTAGAGATGATATGCAAGTGAGATGGCAGGATCTAAAAAATGGAGGGATTAAAATGGTTAGAGAGGCACACTATGCTTTGTCACTTAACTACCTGATGGTCGGTTAAGGCTATGAGAATTTTTTTGGCAGACTTCTAGGCAGCCACAAAAAATAGCGATCGATTCTCTGCAACTTATAATCAAGGCAAGAGTCTAAGACCATCGCTTATCGGCTTGTTCAAATTAGCAGCATACTCCCTCGTTTTAAACCCTCTCTTATGTCTGAGCCATCACAGAAAAGGCGTCGACTTCAGTACGAAAAATGCAAATATTGCCGCCAGGATAAGAAGAAGGTTATTATAATCTCAAATGTTTAAGAAACGGTTCCTAATCTTTTATAGTGCCAACCATTTCCCCGAGAATGGCCAAGTCAGAAGTGCATTAGATGTGCTAAGAAAGACCTGCTTTGCTCGGCAAACGAGACCTCAAAGAGCTATGCGCAAATGACAAGCAGAGCGAGCGTGGCAGTCCAAACTCAAGGAATGCGTAGTAATGCAATACTTAGCAGCATTACAGACCGGTAAGATTTCCTTAACCGCGTTCAGTTGGAAAATCATTTAAATTCTCTAGCACATATAAAGTTAACTGTGCTCATAGGCTTCAAGGCCATGTTGAATATGCTCCATCTGTTGCATCTCGCCCGACACCAATCCCTCTATACGAGCAGATAGGGCTGCCCTTCGGACCCTTCATTCACCTTGCTGGGCATGAAGTTCCTCAGCAATCCAGGCCGGTCCGGACCCCAACCCAGACACCTAGGGTGGACGAGTCATACTCAGATCTCCAGATTGGCAACTCTGCTTCTATGTTTTATCCCACAGACAGGCAATCTTCGATCTCTGATTCCGGCATCCCTGATCTCGGTGCTATTATCGCTGCTCGGGACGGCTGGACGGTATTCCGGTGCACGCCTACCATTCCGTCAAGCTCCTGCCCTCGCACCGCAAGATTGAACTTAGAGCGTCTGGAGCTAAGTCTCAGAAATCACGAGGGCTGGAGTAACTGGAGACCATCATGGGACGAATCAGACTTCCAACAAGGAGAGCAAGTAACCGTGATGCAACTCCACGAAGCCACCCGCGATAAGCTCCTCGCCATCACACAGAGTATCCTCTACAAAGCTCTCGATATCCACAAAGCTCTTGATATCCATAAAGACGGCATGAGCAGAAGCTCCAGCGTATCAAACTTCATCCTTCTCCCACCCGCGCGCGCCCTCGAATATTTCCTTTGCACATATGCTAACTCTTTTGAACGGTACTATCCCATGACTAACCGTGGGATCCTTGATCCAAACAAGTTAATGCAATCTTTTAATGACGAAGCCTCTAGCTTATTGATTTTAATGATGATTGCCCAAGGTGCTATGGTTATCCCATCGGCCGAAGCCCGATGGTTGACGGGAGGGTTGACCGAAGTGTGCCGAATCTCGCTTTCCCAGTTCATCGAGAAGAACATTATCGTGGCTGGTGATCCGATAGTCCTTCGTGCAGCACTGCTCTTAACCGTTCAGGCGGCTTGGAGTGGCGAAAAGTGGCAGATGGACTTCGCGATGGGCCAGCAGGGTATGTATTTTGCCATGTTGAGGCACTCGGGAGTACTTGAGCCACGACAAGTAACTACGCCTCACGTGAACGGGAATGTGACGCCGGAGACAAGGTGGAGTAACTGGATGCAGCAAGAGAGTCGAAGTCGGTAGGTCCCGAAGATCTCGATGATCAGGCGGTCATTGTATCACGTGAGACATGCTTACTAACATGATTCCAGGCTGATTTATTCGTGGGTGATGATTGATCAGGATCTGTCTTTATTCCACGATACAGCGCCCCTATTCTCTGTGACGGAATTTGGGGCTCCTGTGCCAGACGCGGATCGATTGTGGCAGGCAAAAACGGCTTCGGAATGGTCGGAGATCCGGTTCTCCAGTGGCTATCCTTCAGTTGGATCCGGTGCACAGCCTTTGTCTTTAAGAGATCTTTTCCGCCATTTCCTTGATAATGAGATTATCGCTCAGGATATTTATCTTACGCCAATGCGTTTGCGGCTCCTGCTTCATCCTTTGCAGACTTTGATATGCCAGTACTGCCAACTCTTAAGCTGCTTCTCGGATAGCATGGCCTCAAGACAGGGAGCAAGACCTGTCACGGTGGCATCGACCCGTGTTCGCCTTGAGGAGGTGCAGGCGTTGTTGCAGCGGTGGTATGATTTGGCCCAAAGGTACAAGTCAAATCCTATGTGCCCAATGATGCAAGCCAATCTTGTCATGTTCCATCTCATCAGTCTGAATGCCGTGACCAACTTCCCTGATATTGAGCGGCTTGCTCGACGAGAGGATTTTGATGGCACGTATCAGCAGTTGTTATGGATACATAAGAAGTGCATCTTGGACGTCGAGGAGGCTATCTTCCACGCTGGGCAGATCCTCAGACTCGTTAGGACCATGCGTAGAGGGGTTCGCCCGCCTTGGTGGCCGGGTGCGATTTATCGGGTTGCTCTCATCCTCTGGACGGATTCGTTGACGCACAATAAGGAACTGAGTCCGAATCAGCAGAACGCAAACCCGGCTTCGAATGTTACCTTTGCGGTGGATGGCTTGCCTGCGGAGCACCCCTTGATCGTAAGGTATCTGACGAAGCGGGAAGGCATTCCGACGCTGACGAAGAGGGACGGATCATCCTTCACCTTGGATCATGGCTCTACCGTTCTTTCGCATTGTATCGATGTGATCGATGAGGGTGTTGCGACAAGGTTCTCTGACGGGATCCGCGGTAAACTTGAGAAGCTGGCAAGGGGTTGGACGTCTGATCCGTCTCATTCCCTCGTGTAACCGAACAGCACCGCCGCTACTGTCTCATGTACAGCCTCCACCTGATTTCCACTAGATTCCTACCAGCTACGTTCTGCATAGCGTATCTATTCGTAAGCTCACTTCCTCACTCCTTTGTACTTAAGAACCTAGATAGTTCTCAATTTGATCTTAAAGGGATTACGTGATCTAATTTACTTGCAACCCACCGGGGTGAGGTTTGTGCCTCAAGAGCTACAAATCACTATCCCATCACCCGTCAGGGTACTACGTTATCGATAAGAGTGTGGACCGTGCACCAAGGAACTATACTCAATCCATGCCTCCTGATTGGCCAAAATCTTATCGATAACGTAGGACGATAATTGACGGGTGATGAGATACAGATGATCTAATACGAGCACCTTGGTGCTTTCCAAGTTGTTTACAACGCCACGGAAGCTCACAAATTCATTAATAAATGTGGTGTTTCTACCACCGACAAATTCGTGCCCACTATGAGGTGAGGATGTGGATAGGGTATATTGTATGAACAGACGAATCCTTGAGGGAAAAGGGGTGTCTGTGTGCGAGGTAAGGAAGGGGGTTTCCACTAGGCACGTGCAGCGCACGTGCCTCACAGACGAGTCACCCCTGGGTCGCCCTTATCTCAGTAAGCGACTCAGGCGGCAAACGAGATAAATCTCGCTAGTACTTAACTAGTATAGCTTTATAGAAAAACCCTACTAGCTTTATTAAACCCCTGCTAGCGTTATATAACCCCTGTACT
>Ga0307507_10004227_pt1 | contig 25948 bp, 5 predicted proteins | sample 7_EM_MG_FD_207223 | JGI IMG/M metagenome (GOLD analysis project Ga0307507, IMG submission 207223) | Populus trichocarpa ectomycorrhiza microbial communities from riparian zone in the Pacific Northwest, United States - 7_EM | ecosystem: Host-associated > Plants > Roots > Unclassified | place...
GCGCCCCCTAATAACTCTACAGGAGTAGAGTATAGTGTGTAATACTAGCGCGTCCGTAGGTTTGTTACGGCAGCAGTGGTTCCCAAGGAGGTTAAAAAGTAAGGTAGTAGAGCACCACTGGTAACTTGCAGGCAACTTATAAGCGAGCCCTAAAAGGCAGGGAGACGGATCACGGGGTTTTCTCAAATAGAGTTCTCTCCCCACATGTATATAAGGAGTAGTCCGCGTGGGCCCAACAGGGATCCGAATCGGACGTTAAGCAATGAATAATATATATATATATAGAGGCTCTAGAGCCCTCTTTAGTAGACAGAGTTCTTATACCTAATTGTCCGTTCAACACTTTGCATCATTAAGGTCGCATCTATAGGCGTTAAGCAATTGACTAATTAAATAGGGGCGGCTCTAAAACGTTAACTGGCAATGCTTTCAACAATCTACTGGTCGTGTACTGATTTCCTATACAGGCCTAGTGTCTATGTGCGTGCCTATATGCCTGCCTTAACTGCTGGCTAAAGACTATCTAATTAGTTGGTGACGACGTGCTGTAACTAATCATTTGGTTGTCTAATTAAGGTAGAGAGTCGGCCCAGTTAAAAGCTCTAATTGTCCTAACTTAAATGCAAAGACAGCGTTTAACTAATTAAGATTTAATAAAGCCCTAGCTTAACTTAAGGTATTTTTAGCTGCATATATAACTAAGGCTTTGCATCTATAAACAACTAATTAACACTTCTGTGTAGACGTGCGATTAGTCAAGGCTCCGCATCTGCCGTTTAATTAAGGCTTTGTATATATAGGCGTCTAGTCAAGCTGCCATACTGTTGTCTAATTAAGGCTCTGCACCTATATGCTCCATATCTGTACAACTCCATATATAACTCCGTATAAAGCTCCGTATCTATGTCTATAGAAAAGATTATTCTAGTTAGCTAATCTATAGGCGTCAAAATAAGCAGCAGTTGATTAATAAGGGGGTCTAAAGGGAAAAGGTTCCTATAGAGGCTCTAAAACGTCAGCTGGCGGTGCTTCTAATAATATTCCGGCTGTATACTGGTTTCCTAATTAGGCCTAGTACCTGTCTGTCTGCCATTGTAGAATCTTTAACTGCTAATTAAAAATGTCTAATGGCAACAGTAACTGATTTAATTTAACCGTGACAATGTATAATAGACTGATGTTTAAATAGGGTATTAGGTCGGCCCAACTAAAAGCTCTAGTTAATCTGGCTTAACTGTAGAGGCGGCGTCTAATTAATTAAGATTTAACTGGGGCTCTGGCTTGACTTAAGGCGTCTTCTGCTATACGTATAATTGAGACTCTGCATTGTTATATGCTCTGTATCTGCGGGCAGTCGATCAAGACTCTAGCTGTGCAGTTGTTTGGTTAAAGCTCTGCATCCGTAGTTAATTAAGGCTCTTAGTGTCTACCAGACGTCCAATCTAGAGACCTATCTTAAGACTTCCTTCCTTGTAAGCGTAAACGGTAGCTTCTAGAAGACCATTTCTGTGGGCCTGGTACCTTTCTAGGACATCCTTAATAGCTGCTTTCTTTCCTTTCTAGGCCGTCTTTGCTTTTGGTTCCTTTAGTATATCCTTGATCTTCTTCTGGCTTAAGAACCTTAGGGACTATCTTCTACTTTTAGTCTCTTTATTATTATCCTGCTGGTTTTGCGCTTCATCTAAGTTATCCTTTGGAACCATCCAGCGGTAGCTTCTTGGTTGTTGTGACCTCTATTACATATCCCTTGCCCTTGTGTCCACAATACAGTCCTTTATAAATATGACCTCTAAGGGAAAGCGCTGGCTCCTATACGTCCAATTCCTGTTCCCCTTATAATCCTTAACAAGGTCACTTACTAGCTTAGTTAGATACGGCTTGGTCCTGTCTTTAGTTGTATGAGGAGGTTTAGGCTTAATGTGGTTAACTATGCCCTGTCCAATCTCTTATGGAGCATCTTTGTTAGTGTCTCTTTATATACTGCTTTACCGTTCCGTGGTGCTTATTTTCTAATATTATGCTGCTGTCCTTATATAGGTCCCTTCCTTGCCACAGTGTCCGTTCTTATTGTGCAGCTAGCGCAGTACTGAATTTAGATGGTAGTGACAGTCATGCTGCAATTAGTCGTTTGATTAAGGAATAAAGTTGGCCCGGTTAAAGGCTCTAATTTAACAGCATTTGACTGACTTAATTCAGTAACGGTGACGTGCTGGTATTGAGGCTCTGGTTTGATTTGGTTCTTTGACTGACTATAGCTTTTGTGCAGTCGTTCAATCAAGGCTTCTATATAGTCGTTTAGTTAAGGTTCTGTGTACAGCTCTGCACTTAGCTCTGTATTATACAATCAGCTCTATATCCGTGCAATCAATTAAGGCTCCTTATGCCGTTCTTATTATGCAGCTGGTGTATTATTGAATTCTAGGGGCGGTATAGAGTTCTGCTGGCTTTATTACTAAATGGACTAATTAGGATTTTCCGTCCCTAGGATGGAAAATTGCTATTAGCTTGTTAATAGGTAGTAAGCTAAACTAATATTTTTTAAAGTAGGTTAACGCGTTTAATAACGTGTCGCGGTTAAGAAAATAAATATAAAAGGAGCTTTAGGAAATACAGTAACTAAGCAGATAAATAGAAATCTTTTATACGGCTATTACCTATGTCCCCTCCCCCACCTCAGAACTTAACTGTCCTCTAGTTAAATATCCTATACTTACTGTGGAGCCTACTGCGGAGCCTGCGGGTTAATGGCTAACCTGGTTAAGCGTCTGTCTCTATAACCGTTTCTAAGGATTAGACGGTTTATTCTTTTTTCTAGTTTTAGCTATCTTATCTATAGGCCGTAATATAATCTAGATGCAATCTCCTAGTTATACATTCTTCTCCTATGGCGGTGCCTGCTGCTTAATGGTTGTCCTAGTTATACGGCTGTCTCTAGGGGTTAGGCAAGTCTGTGGACATTGCTGGCTAGGTGTTACTACTAAGTCCATGGGCCGTACTTAATAGTAGTCCTCCTAGTTTGTACGTGTTTTGTTACTGTTCTTCAGTACTACTCTGTTATAGAAAGCAGTCAAAACCGTTTGTACTGTAGGGGGGGCCTATTACTGCGGTTGTCCTTCTTTTGGCCTATCTAGGTCTGTTCCCTAGTACGTACGGAGCTAGTCCTTAATACCCTTTAGTTGTCCTTTATTGCCAAGCCACAGAAGTACAGGTCTAGGTCAATCATATATCCCAGCTACTAGTCTTCCTTAATTAGATAGATGTACAAATCCTTGCTAAATAAGATCCTTTAACCCTTAACATTTATACTTAGTAAAATGGTAACTTCCTCCGCATCTAAAACAGGTCTGCTGGCCTTGTCTTCGCGTGCCTTGCTGACCCTGTGCGTCCTATTATGGCCGTCCAAAGGCAGTAGAATCCTGCGGATATCGAGAGTCTTGCGGAACAAAGGGAGCTTAGGTGCTGTTCTGCCAGTCTTCATATCTAGGTGCTGGGCTGTATCCTTATACTGGGCCTTAAACTGCAGCTTAATCTAATAGTGTTGTGTGCTTCCTTAGGTCTAGAAGTCTTCCTTCCCTTTAGCGGTCGAGCTCATTCCTTTACTGTTGTAGCTCTTATATAAGCTAGACATTTAGGACATCTTCCTTAAGAAGAACAGCCATTTACTTAACATTCTCTGTAGCCATTATTCTTAACTCTACGGCCTCTTTTAGTCTTTTAAATATAAGTATACTGGGCTTATCTACTACAGCTCCCGTCCTTTCTACTACGTGCCTGTGGTATTTAATAGGGAGTCCTTGCATTAGTATAAGAGATGGATGGATCGAGATTGGATCGGGATCTATTAATCCACTAATCCACGCCTAATCTATTGGTGGCGTGGATATGGATCTAGATCCAATAGTTATCCATTTGTGGCATTGTTAAGGCAATGCCATAATGCATTAATCACTGCACTGACCATTAGATGGCGTAAAAGGGGTAAACTGGTGCATTTGTGCGTTAAATAGTTAGATAGCAGTAAAAATAATAAAGTCTCTTACCTTTTATTCTTATTATTACTATTAACCATGCCTTTAAAGCTAAGAAAGAAGAAGGCTGTTACCAAACCACCTTTACCACCTCCACTACCACTACCTCCCTTAAACGTACCTCTACACCTTTAGCTATAAGATGGCCCTACCTGGCAGCCTTACCGCTATACCGCCTGGTCTCCCGACTTATTAGACATAGTAGTAAGGCTAAAAGATTAAGTCTCTAATATAACCAAGCCCGATTAATCTACTATAATTTAAATAACGCTGATGCCTGATCCCAATATACCTAAGATCTTAACTCTTATAATAGCTCCAATGTTTAGTATATTTAGCGCTAATTAGTCTACTAAAGCGCGCACTAGTGAGGCTCCTTCTAAAAATAAGAGTTAGTTTAATTAGTCCTAGGTTAACTGGAATAGATTACCTAGCTATATTATCTCAATCTTTAAAGGTAACGGCAAGCTCTCCTCCCTAATTTGGCAGTTGGGCGTACTAATAGAGAACCATAAGACTAGTAATTAGTGGTGGCTCTGCAAGGAGTATTATTATAAGTATAGCATTAAGGCCTACTTCTGGAATATCTATAAAGGAAGCTCTAATATTATAAAGCATATTTAAGTGGTCTATAGTCGTACATTTAATAAAAAGGGTAAGGAGGTGCCGTATACGTTAAAGTTAATCTCCGCATTTAAAGGTCTTAATATAAATAATCCCCAGGAGCAGCAGGTTCTTAATAAGTTGGCGCGTATATTTAATAAGAAGATGTTTAGGCGACTTCTTCTTTAATAGATTATCTATAACAACATATCTTTTAGGCAAGTTAATAGGCCAGTTTTTTGTGAGTTTATTAAATATCTATTGCCTTAAGCAGTAGAATGTATGCCTAGTAAATAGTTAGTCAGATCTTGGATTATTCAGGGCTATACTTACTATAAGGCGGTAATAAAAAGAGAGCTATAACGCGCGGTTAGTAAGATCTATTTGTCTTTTAACCTATAGATATTAGGCAATCTTCTTTTACTTAATGGCGTTATTGCCCATTTTCTTAACAAAGATTTTAAGTCTTAAGCAACTCTTCTTGCTATTCTAGAGCAGACTGGCTTGCATGCTAGCGTTAATATCATAGAACGTATAATTGCCGTAATTAAAGACTTTGGTATTAAGAATAAGTAGATTAGGTATTTTATGCTAGATAACGCGACCAATAATAATATGGCGATGACGGCTATTATAAAGGAGTTTAACTTTGATCCAATTAAGCGCCGACTATATTGTTTAGGCTATATTATTAACATTATTGCCTATTACCTCTTATACGGTTATAACCTAAATTTATTTAAAGCGGAGGATGTAGTACCTAAGGATATAAAGGCGCAGTTATAGACGTGGAGGAAGCAAGGACCAGTTGGCAAAGCTTATAACTTAATTATATAGGTATATATAAGCCCTTAGAGAAGATATTAGTGGCATAAAAGTAAGTAGTTCTAAAAGTATAAATTAATTAATAGTGCTAACAAATTATTAGGTTAAAAGATGTATCTCTAGAGCATCCTCCTAGAGGATTAATGGGATATAATAATAATATAAGACCTCTCCTGATCTAACGCTACCCGCTAGAATAGTACTTATAAGGAATTCTGTATACTAAATCAGCTTTACGCGCTATTTAAAGACTTTATATAGTTAGAGCAGCAATGTATAAGATAACTAAAAGAGAGGCTAGAATCTACTTGGCTAGAAGACTAGGACAGCGCTTAAAATATAATCTTTAAAGATACGCTTACTGCGGATAATTAGAAGGTTCTAACACAGTATAAAAATTTACTTAAACTATGCTAGGTTGTAACTATGGACCTATAAGGCTAACTAGGTAATGGCAAGTTATGTAGGTTAGTTAATATTTAGTAGGACATTAAATATATCACTAAAGAACTTACCTCCGCGTATAAACGCTTTAAATCCACACCACCCTTGTTAATTAAAGGAGAATAGCATTTTGCTATATAAATTAAGTTTGTACTTAATAAGGCTTAACGGTACTATGCGAAGATTAATAAGTTAGCAGCCTATATTGCCGCAGTTGTCCTTTATCCTAGATATAATTAGCAGTATATAGAAGCTTAATAGGAGTATAAGAAGACTTGGATTATATCTACCTATAAATTAGTTAAACATCTATGGCTTACAGACTATAAGTAATAGCCTATCTTAAAAGCTCTATCCCTAAAGAAGAAGAAGCCTAGGTGTAAGCTTAATATTATAGAGGCCTATAGAATGAAAGGTCTTTAAAAGAGCGGCTATTAACATTATTCTGCTGCTGTGTAGGATAAATATAATTGCTATTATACGCAGAATTAAGTTAAAAATTGCGAGACCCTAATTAAGTGGTAGAGAACTATTAGCTGTAAATAGTACCCGCACCTTACTTAAATGGCCATTAATCTCCTATTAATTCTAGCTATAAGCAATAAGCTAGAATATATCTTTAGCTGTCTTAGCTAGATAATTATAAAACGCCGTAACTACCTTAAGCAGAGTACAATCTAGGTAACTTTATATCTCTACTTCTGGGACAGGAATAAGATTATTAATTTAAGACTTAATATAACTCCACTTAAGCCTATAAAGTTAACTCCTCTAAAGTTAATTAGGTCTAAAAGGCGGAGGTTATTAATTTAAGTAATCCTTATAAGTGCCGCTAAGGTGCTAGTAGTAAGCGAGCTAATAGCGATTTTTTATGCTAGGCATGGAAAATCCTAATTAGTTAGTAGAAGTTAGGGTCCGCAGATTGTAGTAAAACTTAGTAGATAGTTGCGGTGGAACTTAGTGAACAGTTACAGTGGAACTTAGTGGACAGTTATAGTAGAACTTAGTGGACAGTTATAGTGGAACTTAGTGGATAGTTACAGTGGAACTTAGTGGACAGTTACGGTGGAACTCGGTAGACAGTTGCGGTGGAACTTAGTAAACAATTGCGGTGGAACTCGGTGGATAGTGGCAGTGGAACTTAGTAGATAGTTACGGTGGAACTTAGTAGACAGCTGCGGTAGAGCTTAGTAAACAGCTATAGTTAGAAACAGCTGTAGTTAGATTATACTAAAAACCACACTAGGCCGTTGTGTTACGTAAGTGGCGAAAATCGCCAGAATTGGCTTAATATACGGCAAAATTGAAGCCTGGGCATGGATAAAGTTTAGATCTCGATCCATCCATCTCTTACACTGCCTTGCATAAACCACCACCCCTTCTCTTGCTTAGTAAGGTTTCCTACAGCTACCGCCTTAGCTGAGATACTGGTAAAATCTTGTATATAGTAACGCAGATTTCCTAGCTGCTCCGCCAACTTCCTAATAAATGCCTTAATAAAGTCCCTTAACTCTATGCGTTAGTAGTAGTCCTTAGCTCAATACTTAGTCCTAAGCTTTCTTACTAGCTCCATCTAGTTACCAGCTGTGAATTTAGGTAGGCTTTGGATCCACATTCCTATCTAGTAATTGCAGTACTCCGAAAGGCCTTAGTGCATTTTACTTGTTATATAGTGTTAGGCGCATAGCCGTTTATACTACTTAATAAACTGTGATATATTCTACTCTGTAAAGTAGGGAGTTCTAATAGTTCCTGGGGATGGCATAGGCTAAACCATAATGTAGACCTTATCTTAAGTTGTTAACTGCTAGTTATAGGGTGATGCATCCTTGGGAGCTTATAGGTGACCCTTACAGCTCTTACCCTTCGTTTGCTGGGGGTTATTGGTCCTAGGTGTCACAGGTAAACGCTGCGGTAGGTCTGCTTATATGGCTATGTCCCTAACGGAAGGCACCTGCTTCTTGACGCCTAAGGGGGGGTCTTCCTGGGAGAGCATGGAATCTTCATCTTCTACCACTGCCGGGTCTCGATACGTCCATCTGTTTTGGCCTACTATTGTTTTGTGCGGTAGGTCCTTATAGAGTGCCTCTAGGGCCGCTACTAATATAATTTAGATAACTTAAAAGAGGACAAAGCTAAGCTAGAATAGGAAGCTTTTAAAGGTAGATCCAATCTTATGTGCTCGCGGCCTTGCTTGGTATTGTCTCTGTTCTTAAAGGGCAGCGCTAGCTTCCCTTACCGCCAGATATCTTAGATCTTATTTCTATCTAACTAATTGGCCTTTAGCTTGTTGTCTCCGCATCTTTAATAACGTTCTAGCTGTGCTTGTGCGCGTGTGGGTGGCGAGATATTGGGTAACTCTGACCGCCGGTTGATGTCTGATAGGCTTGCTGGTTCGCTTAACACCAGATTTCTAAGTACAGGCACTAAATCCAACTTTTGTGACCTTACCCTTTTGCTTCTTGTTGCCACTCTTTGGCCTATATATTAAGTCTGGCCGTCCTGTCTTTTTCTAGGACTGCCTGGTTCCCATACTGTCCGATTCTGCCTAGTTCTCTTCTACGTCTCTTCTATATAGCTGGTCGTTCTTTTACAGCTGGCGGTTCTTTAGTAGTTGTAGTATATTCCTACGTGTCTCCTGTGTATATAGTTGTGTATAGAATGCCAGACTTCTAATCTGAAGAGCTTGCTGTCGTCCCCATGTAGAATGCCAAATAATATGTAGGAGGGTACGGTGTCTCTCTGATAGAAAGTCTGTCTATTAGTTGGTTGGTTGGTCGGTTGTAATTAGTCAGAATAAATTAGTAGAAAGCAGTTAGTAGGAAAGAAAGAAAAGAATGTATTTCCTATAACTGGTAGGGTCGTGATTGTATGTAAGAAAGAGGGAAGCCAAAGGCTTTATAAATATAGGAAAATGCCAAGACAGTAGGCGACGTCCAATCTACACCACCACACTACTAGACTATAACCTATATATAGGAGACAGAAGAGAGATGCGAAAGTAACTAGGATTGTCCCTCTCTTTATAAAAGCTATTTTATATAAAAAAGGAAAGAGAGGCGCTTTTTCTATTTCTAAATAGTACTAAAATAGCTACTAGAAAGTGGCCAATAGTAGTAAGAGCTTTAGAAGGAGGTAACTCCTACTAGGCTTTTAGTAGATAGATATTAGTAAGTAAAGGAATAGAATTTAACTAAAATAGAATAGGGATAGGCGTTAAAGTTTCCTTTTTGTTGGTTTTTTTTACTATTTCCTTTTATTACCTAATAGTTATTAGCAATCTAGTACTTTACTAAAGAGCGGTAAACCCCTAACTTAGAGATTTATAGACTACTAGAATATAGTTATTAGTACATATTAAGCTGCCTAGAAAGGATTTATATATATAAAACTATAGCGCTATAGCCTAGAGGCTGTATATGCAGTATTATACGTAGTATGATACAATGGATATTAAAAAAAATTTATTATATCGTACTCCTAGACTTACTTAATTATCTTTTATTTAATCTATTACTTCTTTTACCTTAGTAGTAGTAACTATCTACTATAAGTCGAGATTAAGGTCGTTTAAACTTTTTGTGGATCACCTGACCCTCGGCTAAGTTAGCCGAACTTTTAGCGTGGTAAGGGAAACTTTTAGTGTCACGCAATAAATCATATCCCCACTTCTCATATCTCTAACTCTTGTTCGTAGAAGCGAAGTCACTCCACACTTTTCAAATTCTTATAAAAGATGCGAGGAACAGTGGCAAGGATGGGTTCCTCCCTACAAGTAGGCCAAACACTTGTTGGTCGAACCGGGGTTTCCTATTGTCTCCAAAAGGTTCTTTACGAACGGAAAGAACAAGGCACTAAAAATGAAGACATTATGCGCAGACTGTGGCTCGCTGAGTACGCATCTCCCACCTTTCAGCTTGCTGGGATGTTTTGTTAACAGACCATAGGTCTAAAAGCAACTCCTACGTGGTTAAGCCTGTTACCACCTTTCAGTACGATCAGGCGTTCAGGCTCCAGAAGGACTTGCCATTTAGTCCCTTCGTTCGCCTGCCGGTTGATGGGAACGATGCCAATACGGCTCTTATCTTCCAGCATTACAACGAAGACTTCTTGAGTTTCATGCAAAGCGGGCCTGTTTCCAGACCACAGGTCAAGCGGATCCTCTTAGACATTCTGAAGGGCGTTGCTGCTTGTCACAGCAAAGGCTGGGTGCACAATGGTAATGATTTCCCCAGCATCATTTGCGCGATCTCAGATAATTGGTGTGATTGCTGATGACGGACTGGTGTTGGGATACAGACGTTAAGCCCAACAATGTCTTGATCTCGTATACGTCCAGGCCAGACGGCGTCCGAGAGATTGACGGCGTCTCCTTATCCGACACAGAGGACGCCGCCAGAGTGAACAACGGAGAGGCCATCTTTTGCCAGGTCGGGAACGTCCTCTGGCGCAGCCCCGAAGCTCAGACCGGCACTCGCGTGGGTAAAGCATCAGATGTTTGGTCGTTTGGAGTCACGGTAATTGCCCCCCTGCTTTCCTACCAGCTCAGGTCCTCCATTTACGTGCCGATTTGAAGTTTTCGCTAATATAGGTCCCGCAATTATCACAGGCCGTCTACGGTATTACCAAAATGGCCATCTTCGCGTATGACGAGCTGGAAGATGGTGTTTTGCCGGAGGTTGAAGTGCTTTCTAATATGCTTTCGTACTTTGGACCTCTCCCCGGAGGACTAATAGAACATATCAGAGACAGTCCCTGGTGTCAGGTTCTTATAGGGCTTGATCAAGACTTCGACATCAATACTCCTAGGAAGCCATTTTGCTTATGGAGAGATATCGCAGGGCTTGAATCTGGTGACAAGGAATTTTTTGGACGGATTCTGAACCTGGATCCAGGCTTGAGACCGCCGGCTGAAGAGCTCTTGAATGACCAGTGGTTCCATTCCCCTTGAAATGCATCCTTGTTCGCTTCATTCTCTCTTCCTATTAAATGTTGAAATGTTATGGTGGAGTTTCTATTCCTTGCACAGATAAAGTGGTATCGGAGGTCGGGGTTAAGCTTGGCGTAACCTTGGGTTTACGCACTACCCCCAAGGTCCGCAACATATCGTCCAAATATTCCCCCCCCCCCTTTAGTGGTGGCCCCTACTTTTTAGACGCGTTTCTCAGGCCTAGGTTAGTACTAGGTTAGTATAAAGGGCCTTAGCGCGCCTTTAACCTTACCGTCGCCTTAACAATCCATTTTCCAACCCTCTTCTATTTTTGTGCCCGCGCTAGCTTACACAGGGCTTCTAATTTTATATAGAAAGGCCTACTATAATTCTAATTCTATAATATAGAACTCTCTTCTCCTCCTCCCCCTTTAATATTTATGTGTTTAGTGGCTTTATTTACCCGCGCCGCGCTTATATATCTTCTCCTTAACCTTTTACGGATATAAAGTCTTTTAAGAATTTTCTTACCCTACAGTCTACTTTATAGTTAAAGAAAGCCCCCCTAGTCTCCTCCTTCTATAGCCTTTAGAACAAATTTGAGGCCTAAACGGCACGGCTATATAATATTTATAAGGCCTAGCGCTCGAAGAATACTATAAGGGCGTATCAGCTAAAGTAGAAAGAGTGGGAAGACTAGTACGCGAGACTAAAAGGTAATATAGACGGCGCCTAGGTAACAAAAGATAAGATTTACCTATTTTTAGAGTAGTAAGTTATTGACTAAGAATTATAGGCTGCTAGCTATTAAAAATGGAAGTTAAAACAGAAAGAGATATAGAAAGATAGTAAGCGGGTAAAAAAGAGGTAGAAGATAGTTAAGCAGGCAGGGCAGCTAGTGTCACGAAGATCGTGTAGAGCAGCTTATTGATGAAATGGGTTGATTAATTGATGATCTTTTTCGTGTCTTAAGTGACGTGTTCTTAAGGCCCTAGGGCTTCGAGCTACGAAGAGATTTTACAATGCACGTGCTCCGTGCACGTGACTCGTGCACGTGACCCACGCCTTTAGAGAATATAGATTATCTGACACACCCCCTTAGCTTTAAGCTCTTTAAGGTCAAAGCTAACCACCTTCTTATGTCTATTAATGAGTTAATTAAACCATAATCTTATCCAAATCCTTCTATCTTGCTCTAATATTGTCCCTTAGGTCCTCCAGTTGCTTCTCCACAGCTAGCCGTTCCTTAATATCTACTATTCTAATTATTTTAATAAAGCTTTAAAACCTCTGCTTAGGTAGGGCCTTTGTAAGTCTATTAGTAATTATTTCCTTTATTACTATCTATTAAAATAGTACTTATCTTATTACGTATTCCTAACGTAGCTAGTATTAATAGATATTAACGTGTTAGAGCTTTGTAATTAGCTTTACTATATCTTCTATAATTAGTTAGAGTGTCTAGGTGTTATTATATTTAATAATTAAGGGCTTGTTTAGCCTTAACGTTATTACTTTAAATAGCCTACTAATAAAAATAGCTTTCTTTACTATTTATAATAGGGCTAATAACTTGGCTTTTATACTTAACATAGTTACCGTACCCTGCTTATTTAATCTCCAGGCAATTGGTCCCCTAAATAGCTTTATAATATATCCTTATAAGCTCTTTCTATTAACAGAGTTGTCTGTAAATAATGCATCACTAGTATAGATAAATAATTGCGCGTTTCTTCTACCGTCTCTTCTATTATCTTGTCCTTTATCGCGTATTTCTTTATCTCTCCCTCTACTATTTATTTCTTCCTTATCTCCTCTATAGCAGATTGCTCTACTCCTCGTGCTATATAGGTACTAGAGTACTCTATCTACCACTTAATAGTGCTTTTAGCTTGGGTTCTAATTAAACCTTACTAGCTATAATACTGCAAAAGCAATATCTAGACGTGTTATAGTGGCTGTATAAAGTATTAACCCTAATTTTCTCTAATATAGTATTATAGAAGCTGCTTCTCTTAGTAGGGATATAGGACGGACTAGTAGGTCTATATTAGGGGACAGAAGCATTAGACAGATTAATTAGTAATTAGTAAAGAGGAGTTTAGATTCTACTATAGGAGTATCTAAAAGACGCCCTATAAGATCTATCTTATACTAGTTAGCTATCTTCTTAATATAGGCTTCCTAAAATAGCTATAGGAGCCTCTAGCTATAATTATATAGTATATAGATTCCTAGGAACTATTTTAGCTCGTTAAGGGTACTTATCTAGTATTCCTTACTTAGCTCTTTAATTGCTTCTTAAGCGTTCTTCTTATCTATCTTTTAGTAGCAGAAGACGATATTGTTAATATAGAAGAAAATAACTATTTTACCTTTTAGTATAACACACGGCTCCTAGGGTACCTCTTTAAAACCTAATTCTGTTAGCGAGCTTATGAGATTCTTCTGCCATAATAGTGGTAATTATTATAGTCCGTAAAGGGCTTTTTTTAAGCGTAGTACTTTATCTTTCTTTCCTTTATTAAACCCTGGCGGTAGCTTTATATAGACAACTTTATTAAAATCGCAATAGACAAATACATTAACTGCATCTATCTATATTGTCTCTAGGTCAAATTTTACGGTAATCGTTATAAGGGTTTAGAAGGTTGTACTGGCTAATATAGTAGCTCTTATAGGTAGGTCTCCTAGGGCCTATTAATTTCCGTATACTACTAAGCGTGCCTTATATTTCTAGAGGAATCCGTACTTATCTATCTTATAGATAAACACCTATATTAAGCTAAGGATCTACTATCCCTTTGCGTGCTTTTTATCTATTTCCTAAAATAACCTCATTTAATAATAAGATTGTAGGTGGGCTTATTAAGCCTCTTAAAACTAATTTTAAAGAGGGTGTATATTAAGGTCGCGGATTAACTAAGGTGGCAAAGGTAAGTTCTTCCTATATAATCTAATATTACATATTCTGCCTAATTTCAGCTTACTATTATTAAGTTAACTATTAAGGTTAAACTTCCTTCCTGTTAAAAAGGCGCCGTAATAGGCTAAAGTAATTCTTTTAGTAATAAAGTCTTTAAACCTATAATTACCGGCTTCCTTAAATAAGTCTTTAACCAAGTTATTAAACACCCCTTAAGTGTTAAACGCATCTCCTACTTAATAAGTGACGTCTTAATTAGTATCTTAAACTAAAATTATAGAATAATTAGCGTGAAAGGTACATGGAGATTCTTTATCTTCTTCTATTAGAGGTGGCGTATAATACGCATCTTTAAGAGCTCTTATAAGGTTAAGATCTGCTAACTTATTAAAGGCTTAAACTGGCTTATTATTAACGTTATCGTCTTTCTCTTAAATTAACAGTTTAAATACTTCTTTATTGTCTTCTAGAAGGACCTTATTCTTAGTCTAAATATTAGGTAGTTAAATCTTCTCAATTAGTATATTTAATTCGGCGTGTAGATCTTTTAAGATATCCATTTACTTGCCGTTAAAGAACGTCTTTTTATTAAAAATAATGTCCCTAGTAGAGATAATAATACCCTTATATAGGATCCAGATCCTATAGATATTAGTAGAGTTATAGCCAATAAGGTAGCTGATATAGGCTCGCGGATCTAGCTTACTTAGTCTTTTCTTTTTTAGCTAGGCATCCGACGTTATCGCATACGCCCTACAGCCGTAGGCTTTTAGGTACGCTAATTATGGGTTTCTTAATCTCCTATTAGCTAGGAAGGTATAGAACCTCTTATATAGCAACTTCCAACTATTGCTTTCCCATAGCGTTTGATCTTAAAGGTAGACTGCATAGTTAATAATCTCGTTCTATAGATTATGGGGTAGATTAGCAGCAATTCTTATTATATATCCTTTCTTAATAATTACACCCCCTAAGCGTTTAGCGGTACTGTTCTGTGCTTAGGTATATAGCGCTAAAGGCTTAAATATAATCCCTTAAGTCTGTAGCCATTTAAGGGTTCTCCTTTTCCCTAGCTTGTTGTCTAATCTAATAGTGTTAACTTTAAGGTTATACCTTAGACGAATCTATTAGATAAAATCTTTAAGTACTTATAGTGTCTCCTTCTCCTTACCGTGCGTTATTATAAAATACGGGAAGAATCTTCCTAAAAAGGTGTTGTGGATAAGTATAACTTATATAAATCTAGCATGCGCTTCCTTAAGATTAGTCCAGTTAATATAGAGGTTAAAACAGGGTTTATTAATATTCTGTTTTAAGAACCTTCGTAAGACCTAACGCTTAATTTTAGCGAGACTGTAGTACTAATATTCTATTATCTTAGGGCCTTAAAGCTTAACTCCTAGGGCGTTAATACCTAAATAATAAAGGCTTATAGGTCCTGGATAACCTAAACGTAGATACTATAGTTATGCATTACCTTTCGCATCTAGATAAATGTCTCTTAACAATACTCTGCGCTTCTATTAACGGTATAGCAGTCGGCTTAAATTAAAAGCTAATTTTAGGCTTCCTAATTAGACATACTTAATAGTCTATTATTTATAACGTTCTTCCATTTAATATAGGATTATATTATCCTTCTAAACTAGAAGATTATTGTCTTCTTTATTATCCTAGTAGTACCCTTATTTTTAAAGTAGACGGAATAACACTAGATTTATATTAAAGTCTATATAAAAGGCAATGTCCCTAAGATATAGGATTTCCTTACTCTTGTCTAGTTTTATGACTTAGATAGTAATATTGCTGTAACCTAATATAGGCACTTTTAAGCTGCCAGTGGTGACGAATTTGTGTCTTAGGGCTTTCCTAAAGTTATAGAAACAAAAGAGATTAATAAAGATATAAAGAGTGGTTCCTAAGTTAAGAATAGTTAATAGCTTTAGTAGATGGAGTTAACCTATATAAAACAATTCTAGAAATATTGCATTAGCTTCTCCCTTAATCTTAACTATCTCCTTACTCTTGTCCTATTATTATTAAGCTTTATCTTCTAATTACTTAAGTTGTTCTACTTGGGCAGCTAGATCCTTATTATACTCTACCTTTTTATACACTTTTTTTATATATATACCCTCAGCATTAAATCCTTTAGGCCTTTTGCACTTAAATAGATACTAACAGTTAGGAAGGGTATATGTCAGATAATTTAGATAGAGGGGTTTATTAATTAATGATATTATATTATGTCTTTTTAACCTTAATCTAACGTGTCTTTAGTAACGTGTCTTTATATATGTAACTCATGCATATAACCCACGCCTTTAGAGAATATAGATTATCTAACACACCCCCTTAGCTTTAAGCTCTTTAAGGTTAAAGCTAACTACCTTTTTATGTCCGTTAATGCGTTAATTAAACCATAATATCGTCTAAATCCTTCCTTTTCGCCCTAACCTTTTCCCTTAGGTCCTCTAGTTGCTTCTCCTTATTTAGCCGCTCCTTAATATCTACTATTCCGACTAGGTTAACGAAGTTCTAAAACCTCTACTTAGGCAGGGCCTTTGTAAGTCTATTGGCAATTATCTTCTTTATTACTGTCTATTAAAATTGTACTTGTCTTATTACGTATTCCTAACGTAGCCAGTATTAATAGATATTAACGTATTAGAGCTTTATAATTAGCTTTGCTATATCTTTTATAATTAGTTAGAGTGTCTAGGTATTATTACATTTAATAATTAAAGGCTTATTTAGCCTTAATATTATTACTTTAAATAGTCTACTAATAAAGATAGCTTCCTTTACTATCTATAATAGGGCTAACAACTTAGCTTCTATACTTAACGTTATAACTATACCCTACTTGTTTGCTTTCCAGGCAATTGGTCCCCTAAATAGCTTTATAATATATCCTTGCAAGCTCTTTCTATTAACGGAGTTGTCCGCGAATAATGCATTACTGGCATAGATAAATAATTGCGCTTTACTTCTACTATCTCTTCCATTATCTCGTCCTTTGTTGCGTATTCCTTTATCTCTCCCTCTACTATTTATTCCTTCCTTATCTCCTCTATAGTAGATTGCTCTGCTCCTTGTGCTATATAGGTACTAGATTACTTTGTCTGCTGCTTAATAATGCTTTTAACTTGGGTTTTGATTAAACCTTGCCAGCTGTAATACTATAAAAGTAATATCCGGACGCGTTATAGTGGCTGCATAGAGTACTAAACCCAATTTTCTCTAATATAGCATTGTAGAAGCTGCTTCTCTTAGTAGAGATATAGGACGGACTAATAGGTCTATATTAGGGGACGGAAGCGTTAAACGGATTAATTAGTAATTAGTAGGGAGGAGTTTAGATTCTGCTATAGGAGTGTCTAGAAGATGCCCTATAAAATCTATCTTATACTAATTAGCTATCTTCTTAATATAGGCTTCCTAGGATAGCCATAGGAGCCTTTAGCTATAATTGTATAATATATGGATTTCTAGGAACTATTTTAGCTCACTAAGAGTACTTATCTAGTATTCCTTACTTAGCTTCTTAATTGCTTTTTAAGCTTTCTTTTTATCTGTTTTTTGGTAGTAGAAGACAATATTGTTAATATAGAAGAAGATAACTATTTTACCTTTTAGCATAATATACGGCTCCTAGGGTACTTCTTTAAAACCCAATTTGTTTAATAAGCTTATAAGATTCTTCTGCTATAATAGTAGTGATTATTATAGTCCGTATAGGGCTTTTCTTAAGTGCAGTACTTTATCTATCTTTCCTTTATTAAACCCTAGCGGTAGCTTTATATAGATAACCTTATTAAAATTGCAATAGATAAACGCATTAACTGTATCTATCTATGTCGTCTCTAGGTTAAATTTTGCGGTGATCGCTATAAGGGTTTAGAAGGTCGTACTAGCTAATATAGTAGCTTTTATAGGTAGGTCTCCTAGGGCCTATTAATTTCCGCAGACTACTAAGCGTGCCTTGCATTTTTAGAGAAATCCGTGCTTATCCGTCTTGTAAATAAACACCTATATTAAGCTAAGGACCTGCTGTCCTTTTACGTGCTTCTTATCTATTTCTTAAAACAACCTTATTTAATAATAAGATTAGAGATAGGCTTATTAAGCCTCTTAGAACTAATCTTAAAGAGGATATATATTAAGGTCCTAGATTAACTAAGGTGGTAGAGGTAGATTCTTCCTATATAATCTAATATCGCGTATTCTACCTAATTTCAGCTTACTATTGTTAAGTTAACTATTAAGGTTAAACTTCCTTCCTGCTAAGAAGGCGCCGTAATAGGCTAACGTAATCTATTTAGTAATAAAGTCTTTAAACCTATTATTGCTAGCTTTCTTAAATAAGTTTTTAACTAAGTTGTTAGATACCCCCTAAGTATTAAACGCATCTTCTACTTAATAAGCGATGTCTTAATTAGTACCTTATATATTTAACTTTATAGGATACTTAATATAAAAGGCATATGGAGATTCTTTATCTTCTTCTATTAAAGGTAGTATACAGTACGCATCTTTAAGAGCTCTTATAAGCTTAAGATCTACTAACTTATTAAAGGTTTAAACTAGCTCATTAACTTTATCATCGTCTTCCTCTTAAATTGACGGTTTAAATATTTCTTTATTGTCTTCCAGAAGGACCTTATTCTTAGTTAAAGTATTAGGGAGTTAAATCTTCTTAATTAGCGTGTCTAATTTAGCGTGTAGGTCCTTTAAGATATCCGTTTGCTTGCCGTTAAAGAACGTCTTTTTATTAAAGATAACGTCCCTAGTAGAGATAATGATACCTTTATATGGGATCCAGATCCTGTAGATATTGGTAGAGTTATAGCTAATAAGGTAGCTGATATGGGCTTGCAGATCTAGCTTACTTAGCCTTTTCTTCTTTAGCTAGGCATCTGACGTTATTACGTACGCCCTACAGCCGTAGACTTTTAGGTGCGCTAGTTGCGGCTTTCTTAACCTATTAGCTAGGAAGGTATAGAACCTCTTATATAGCAATTTCTAACCATTACTTTCCCGTGGCGTTTGATTTTAAAGGTAGACTATATAGTTAACTATCTCGTTCTATAGGTTATATAGTAGATTAGCAGTAATTCTTATTACTTATACTCTCTTAATAATTATACCCCCTAAGTGTTTAGCGGTACCGTTCTAAGCTTAAGTATATGGCGCTAAAGGCTTAAATATAATCCCTTATGTTTATAGCTATTTAAGGGTTCTCCTTTTCCCTAGCTTATTGTCTAATCTAATAGTATTAACCTTAAAGTTATACCTTAAATAAATCTATTAGATAAAATCTTTAAGCACTTATAGTATCTCCTTCTCTTTGCTATGCGTTATTATAAAATACGGGAAGGTTCTTCCTAAGAAGGTGTTATAGATAAATATAACTTGTATAAATCTAGTATATGCTTCCTTAAGGTTAGTCCAGTTAATATAGAGGTTAAAATAGGGTTTATTAATATTCTGTTCTAAGAACCTTCTTAAGACCTAATACTTGATTTTGGTAAGACTATAATATTAACATTCCGTTATCTTTAGGCCTTAAAGCTTAACTCCTAAGGCATTAAGACCTAGATAATAAAGGCTTATAGGTCCTGGATGACCTAGACATAGGTGCTATAGACATATATTACCTTTTAAGTCTAGATAAACGTCTCTTAATAATGCTCTGCGCTTCTATTAGCGGCGTAGCAGTCGGCTTATATTAAACGCTAATAGACTTCCTAGTTGGACGTATTTAATAGTCTATTATCTATAACGTTCTTCTATTTAATATAGGATTGTATTATCCTTCTAAACTAGAAGATTGTTATTTCCTTTATTATCTTAGTAATACCCTCGCTTTTAAAGTAAACGGAACAACACTAGATTTGTATTAAAGTCCATACAGAAGGTAACGTCCCTAAGATATAGGATTCCCTTGCTCTTGTCTAGTTTTAAGACTTAGATAGTAATATCGCCGTAGCCTAGTATAGGCACTTCTAAGCTGCCGGCAATAATATATTTGTGTCTTAGAGCTTTCCTAAAATTATAAAAATAAGAGAGGTTATTAAAGATATAGAGAGTGGTTCCTAAGTTAAGAATAGTTAATAGCTTTAGTAGATAGAGTTAACCGGTGTAATATAATTCTAGGAATATTATATTAGCTTCTCCCTTAATCTTAACTGTCTCCTAGCTCTTGTCCTATTATTATTAAGCCTTGTCTTTTTATTCTTTAAGTCTAATCTTTATAACTTAGTTAGCGAGATCCTTATTCTTTTCTACCTTCTTTAGCACCCTTTTAATGCGAGCATCTCCGATTATAACTTCTTTGGGTCTCTTGTCTTTAAATAAATACTAATAGTCTTAAAGGGAATGTTCTTATTTCTCGCACGCTAAGCACACGGGTATTAGCTTCTTATAGGACGTCTTCTTATCTACTAGTGACCCGGCTCTCTTTAAGCGTCTAGTATATGCTAAGGTTCCTTTCCCTAAACCTTTAGTAGTATTAGAGTAATCCATTGTAGCTTGCTCTATAAAGTCTGCATTAAAGGTACTCCCTCTTATAGTAGCATTGGCTTTCTTTAAGGGTATTCTAAGTCCTTCTTGCAGCTCCTTTACTACTCTATGGTATTTAGAAGATCTTAACTTCTAAGGGTTATTTAACTTAGTAGTATACTTTATACAGTAGGCGTTACTAAATAGTTAAATAACTTCTGCTAAATCTTAAAGCCAGATTCTATTAGACATTTAAGGGATCTTATACTTCTCTCCTAGTACTATTATATATTCCCATTAATTTAACCACTAATTAAATTTTAATAAGTGTTTAAACCCCTTAAGGGCTTCTATATACTAGTATTATACCTTCTTCCTAACGAACGATAAGGTAGGTTTTGTGTTCTCCTTTAATTAAGATAGCTATTCTTTAACGGTTAAGAAAGGGTTAAGTAGTAGCTTCTTCTAAATTAATACTATGGACGTAATCTGGGTGCGTATCTGTTAAAGATAATTTTCCTATCTTAGGAAATACTTTATATCCTAGTTATAGTATTGTCTGCTATTCTTATACGCTTTCTGTTAATTTATTAAGAGCTATATATATAAGGTTGCATTCTTATTGAAATCTATAACCTTTAGATAAGGTGGTTTTTTAAGTAGACCTTCTTAAGGTGCTTCTGTGGCTAAGTTAATATAGGCCTAAATTTGCTAATCTATAAGGGCTAGATCTATTACTCCTAGTCTTCTGGTTTATTGAGGATAATCGTGGTTAACGAACTTAATATTAGTAGAGTTATTTTAACTAATAGGCAAAGGAGGATTTAAGATGGTATTTTTGTTATTAGGATTGTCCTTATCGTCAGGATTGTCCTTTAATGATTAAGGTATTAGAGTCTCGTAGAATCTTATGGAGTCTTATATTAGAATTGTCCTGTAACACTTAAGGTAGGATTTCTGTTAGAGTCTGCGTCCTTAACAATAAGGCGTTAGAGTCTGATAATAAGGTAGAATTTCTTTAAATAAGTGAGTAATAGCTAAATAGCTTCTTAAGTTGGCGGACCGGGCTTATAACTGTTAGATAATTTAGATAGAGGGGTTTATTAATTAATAATGTTGTATTGTGTCTTTTTAACCTTAATCTGACGTGTCTTTAGTGACGTGTCTTTGTGCACGTGACTTGTGCACGTGACCCACGCCTTTAGAGAATACAGATTATCTAACAGTATATCCCCTTATATCGCATGCCAGGCATTTTAGGATCTTTAACTTCTTAGAAAATATTTCTTTAGTTAAATTTATCCCTGCCCTTTTTTAACTATAAGATAAGCTGTTTCCTCTTCCCTTTTAAACTTTAGCAGTAATAGAGATACCCTCTTTAGGCTCTCCTGCGAAGTCTATATTAAATGCACTCCCTCTGGTAGTTAAGGATGGTATAACTTTTAAGAGGTTTATAAATGCTTCCTATAGCTCTATTGCTACTTTACGGTATTCTAATAAGTAAGCCTTTTTAATATTATTTACTTACTTAGTATATATAACAAAATAGGTTTCGCTTATAGGTTATATTATATTCGTAAGGTCTATTAGCCAGATCCTATTAATTATTTATAGAAGACTATGCTTCTCTACTATCTTTATTACATGCTCCCATTAATTAAGCCACTGGGTAATTTTTGCCTGCTTAAATCCCTTAAGTAATTTGGTATATTATAGTTGTACCTTCCTTATTATAAAGTTCTTTAAAGGCTCTGTGTCTTCTTTTAACTAAATTAGCCATTCCTTAACTATAAGGGAAGGGTTAAGCAGTAGCTTCTTCTAAATCAATAATATAGATGTAATTTAAGTGCGTATCTATTGCAGATACTCTTCCTATTTTAGGAAGTACTTTATATCCTAGTTATAGTATCGTCTACTGTTTTTATACGCTTTCTATTAACCTATTAAAAGCTGTGCATATAAGGTTGCATTCTTATTAAAATCTATAACTTTTAGATAGGGTAGTTCTTAAAGTAGACCTTCTTAAGGTACGTCCTTAGCAGGGTTAATATAGGCCTAAATTTATTTGTCCACGAGGGCTTATAGTTACTATAGCCATTACTCCCAGTCTTCTGGTTTATTAAGGATAATTATATTTAATAAACTTATTAGTAGAGTTATTTTAACTAATAGATAAAGGAGGATTTAAGATAGTATTTTATTATTAGGATTGTCCTTGTTATCAGAATCGTCCTATAATAATTAAGGTAGAATTTCTTATAGAATCTCGTGGAATCTTATGGAATCTTATATTAGAATTATCCTGTGACAATTAAGGTAGGATTTCTGTCAGAGTCTGCGTCTTAACGATAAGGTGTTAGAGTCTAACAATAAGGTAGAATTTCTTTAAATAATTAAGTAATAGCTGGATAGCTTCTTAAGTCGGCAGACCGGGCTTATAACTGTTACGAAGTTCGTATAGAGCAGCTTATTAATGAAATGGGTTGATTAATTGATGATCTTTTTCGTGTCTTAAGTGACGTGTTCTTGAGGCCCTAGGGCTTTGAGCTACGAAGAGATTTTATAATGCACGTGCTCCGTGCACGTGACTCGTGCACGTGACCCACGCCTTTAGAGAATACAGATTATCTGACAGCTAGGGGGGAAGGTAGCCGTAGGGTATTACGGCGCTGGTGGAAAACGGTGGATTATGGTAGACGTTATGGTAGACGCAGAGTCACGTATGCTCACGTGACTTAAGGATTGTATAAGACTTCAAGCGACGCTGCCCTTCTTCTCCTTTCCTTTCTCTAGCTTTGGATCCTCGTTTATAGACTACTAATTGTATAGGCTTGCGCGTCCCTCTTGCCGTGCTCGTGCCTTAATTAACTAAGTCGCTAACATTATCTAAAGCTTATTATTACTCTCTCTTCCTAAGAAGGAACTTAAATATATTTATCTATAAGACCATAAATAGGACAAGGACATAGAATAGGACCTTAAGGATATTATTAGGACTACAAGGATAGGACAGACCTAAGAACTAAAAGAATATAAATAGAACGCGAAACCTAAGAATAGGACACGCATGGACTAGAACCCCTAGAAAATAAATAAACACCGGAAATTACCTAAAACCCTTACTACTATACTAAGAAATACAGCAGCTGGCAAAGCCGCTGTAGGACCCGTAAATACCTCTAATAGTAAAATAGTTGCCGTCTTGACCCCCTAGGAAGAGCTCGCAGCAGCTAATGCCAAAATTAAACGGCTTTAAGAGCTGCTTAAAACTAAAGATACCCCTATACCTAGTAAGAAGTTATTAGATACCTAGAGACTTGCTATAGTCCTTAAGGCCCTAGCCTAACGTATAGTATTAGCATTATCGCGGTCCGCTAAGGTTATAGACCCCCTATTACTTACAGACGGAACTGACCCTATATTTAATAACTGGAAGCTTTAATTGTAGGACAAGCTTAAAGTTAATACGGACCACTTCCCTACTACTTAAGCTAAGATGGCCTATGTCTTCGGCCGTACCGGCGGAGATGCATAGACGCACTTATGTCCGTAATACGCCTAGGACTTGGCAGATCTCTTCCTCTCTAAAAACAAGATAATTAACTACTTGTCTTCCATCTATGAGGACCCCTTTAAGGTATAGAACGCCCGCCTTGATTATAAAGCTCTTAACATAAAAATGACGAAGACCTTTTTAGCCTTTTAGATCCGCTTTCTACACCTAGCTGGCTAGGCCTAAATTCCCTATAAAGACCTAATACTAAACCTTTTTGACAAGCTTACCCTAGACCTATAACGCGCCGTACTGCCAGTTTTTACTACTGTATAGATGCTGAAAGTACTTACGGACCACTGCCTATCTATTAATTAAGGCCTCCGTTAAATTAAGGCACGAGCTAAGTGGTATAAGGCTAGAAACTCTCTAAACTAAGCTATAAGTACTATATAAACGGCCCATAACACTCTAGCACGATCTACAACTCCTACGGCACTAGCTGTACAGCCTACCGTTAATTTAGCAGCTAGTCCTGCTGCGGGTCCAGCGCACACTTGGCCTATGTATAATAACCCCTATAAATAGGCCCTTAGTAATTAAGGAGCTTGCTTCTTATATGGCTAGAAAGACCACTTTATAAAGGATTGCTAGATAAAGGCAAAAAAGGGCAAGGTTTTATTAATTTAGGAGGATGGTATAGAGCTGGAAAAAGAGGAACCCTAAAGAAAGACTCCTCTTTAGGGTTAAAAGGAATTAATATATTATATATTGATCTGAGTTGGCTAGTTAGTGGAAGAAGCTGTACTATCCCTTATACTTTATTTTGTAATAGATATTAAGTTTTAACCTCCGCTTTAGCTAACTCTAGAGCAAATGCCTTTGCCTTAATAGATACCTAGTACGCCGTAAAGCTAGCTGAATTTTTAAATACGCCTCTTAAAGAACTGCCTAAACTAGTCCCTATTTGCGGGTATAATGGATAGATAGAATTACCTATTATAACTATCTTATGGATCTACCTCTATATTAATGGACGAAGGTAGTATAACGTCCCCTTTCTTATTATAGATTTAGGAAGCCATAATATAATCTTAGGAAGAAAATGGCTAGCCTATTTAGGCTTACAGCTTGACGTATAGAGTAGATGGCTTATCTGGCCTAAATCCCTACCCCTAACCCCTTCCTTTATAAAAGAAATTAGTATTACAATGGAGAACCTTATACGGCCCTAGATTAATACTATTTACCAGGCTGATGCTATGCGTAGGGACCAGGCCTTTAAAAAAGATATATAGCTTAATCCGCAACGGATTTGTATACTACGCCGCCCCCAGACCACCTATGTTATGCTACCCGCACTAAAGATCTAGGAAATTAGTAGTAACCTAGCTAAGTCCCCTGTGGAGAACTTAGGCCCTACGTAGCTATAAAGGAAGGCTAGGAATACCGGACGCTATACTAAACTAATAGACTGGAAGGATAACTTACAGAAAATAGAATGTAAGCTAAGGAAGACTATAAACCCTATACTGTAAAATACGGCCTGATAAAAGTCTGTAAAGAAACCTATGGACCTTCCCCTAGTTAATATTTGCTATATTAGAGCCGTAGGATTCTACTGGAACTTGGTCTAACCTAATACTGTTACCTTTACCACTAGCTTATATGAAATTAATCAAATAATTAAGGAAAAGGAAAGCGAGCTTAGCGGATAGGAAAGTGAGCTTATGGATAAGGAGCTGGTAGAACAGAAACTGCCCTATTAACACCAGAAATTTAAGGATGTTTTTTATTTTTATTTTTATATCTGTTGTATTATACTACGTACAATACTGCGCATGCAGCCTCTAGGCTATGGCGCTATAGTTCTATATACATAAATCCTTTCTAGGCAGCTTAACATGTACTAGTAGCTATGTCCTAGTAGTTTATAAATCCCTAAACTAGGGATTTACAGCTTCCTAGTAAGATACTAGGTTGCTAACAACTATTAGGTAGTGAGAAAACGATAGGAAAATAGTAAAGAAAATTGGAATAAAATCATAAATAATCCTAACGCCTGTCCCTGTCCTTTTGCTTTCTATGGTCTATCTACTAGGACTTTAGTAGGAGTTGCCTCCTTCTAGAGATCCTTCTGCTCTTAGCCACTTCCCAGTAGCTATTTTTGTCCTACTTAAGAATAGAAAAAGCGC
>Ga0307507_10004228_pt1 | contig 25942 bp, 18 predicted proteins | sample 7_EM_MG_FD_207223 | JGI IMG/M metagenome (GOLD analysis project Ga0307507, IMG submission 207223) | Populus trichocarpa ectomycorrhiza microbial communities from riparian zone in the Pacific Northwest, United States - 7_EM | ecosystem: Host-associated > Plants > Roots > Unclassified | place...
CCCATCCGCCAGCGTCCAACATCCCCCCCTCACAGCTCTTGTCATGCACATACCGCACCCTCCGAGCCCAGGCCAAGACATGCTTCTCCAAGACTGGGTTAATCACGCCCCAACCCCCTCTACTACAAACACCACCCCAGCCTGTCTACTGACCCCTCCATAGGCTTGGGAAATTTTCTGGCAGGCAGAATCCACCAAACGCGAGTAACGAAAAGATACCTAGCAGCCCACCCCTCCTAGTGAAAGAGGTCTCCTCCCCTGAGCTGGGCGAACCCATATGTCACACCCCCTCCCTCCTTCCGGCCCTCAGCCAATATGTCTCTAAGTCCAACACCGGTTTCCCTTCGGCAAAGAAGCCGGACCTGTCCCCCCCGCTGATGGCTTCCCACCCGCACAATGAGCCCCCGCCGATTTACTCGCTCGCATAGGTTTTTCTTTTTTTTGGTTAAAAAGTTTTCTTTGGTACACCGCCTTGCAAAAAACCCAGGGGTTTGGTTTCGCGTGATATTTATCCTTTCTTAGGTATCAGTTTGAAGATAGTTAGCAAATGGTTTCGGCTGAACACTCTTAGTCATTGTGGTGGATAATGTTCTTCATTTCTTTTGTTTTGTCTTTTGATTTACAGGTTTTGTTCTTTCCATAGCTTGCGCTCCCCGAAGCTTCTTGTACCTTGAAACAATGAAGCATGATATAAAAAAAATAAAAAATAAAAAATAAAAAATAAAAAGAAGGCAAGAGATTTGGCATGAACCATCTCCTTTACTCACCTGGCGATTCAAATCTCAACACCATGAGTTTCATCGTCACTATACTTGTTTCCATGCACTATTAGTGGGCTGCACCCACCACCCCCTCTCCCCTTTTCTGATGGCTATGCCCTAGGAGAGTTATGCCCTCCACTCCTCTCCTCTCCATCTTCCTTCTAATATTCCTTTTGCTTTGACAGCCTGGTTGTAGGGGTTTCCCGGTCGCTCCCTCTCCTCTTCCCCACACCTGGTTCGCTGCTAGGCTTTACATTATCACGGTCGGCAACCCTCTTTCGCCATGTTAAAGTTGGTTGGAACAATAGTTTGCAGTAGGAGAAAACTTCTCCACATGCCATGGTGGATTTCGCTATTCTCTTTTTTACTTTTAGAGGCCGCCTAGTCCGACACGCACATGGTTACCAATAGTTTCTACAGTGATTGGGTCTTCCCCTTCTCCTACCCTGTTGGCCTTCGTCCTATTACTCGGTTACAGCTTCACCACACGCCCTCAGCTGGTATCTTACCACTATCTAACCTGCTGGCCCTCGTGCTGGCCCTACCACAGGGCAGTCAGCTTTTACATCGTGTCCGTGCCTCCTGGCTGGCACCCTACTGCTTCCTCCTGGGGGCTCCAGCCTCCACCCACCTCTCACGGCTCTCCCTTCATGGTCACACCCCTCGGCAATTCTCGGGCATCGTATAGCACTACCTCTTTATTTGTATCGCGGAGCGTTGAACTACATACATGTAATGATTGGCTTAAGGAATATTTTTACCGTTATGGCCACCTCCTTTCATGCTGGCCTTTTGGTTTCCTCAATATCGGAATCAATATATTTCCTTGGTTTGGTTATGGCACATGGTTGATCTTTTCCTGTTGTTTTCTCCCCACTTTCTATTTAGATTTTCTTTCTAGTTGCTTCGGTGGTTAGTCAGGTTTTCATCTTGTGAGATGGCTGGCATGTGGTCGGTCCGAGACTAGATGGACTTGGGATGATCGCTTTTCCCGATAGGCTGGGAAGAGGTTGGTCATTTGGCTTTTTGTTGTCATAGCTTCGGCTCCATACATGTTTTGTGACTGAGGAGTAGCTTCGGGCTTCATTGTTAGAACTACTACCACTAATTTAAAATTAAAAAAACAAATACCAAAACAAGCGGACAAGATATTTGGGTTCTTCACACAACCAGCGAAGTTATTTCCTACAATGTACTTTCAATACAAACTCTTTCCCTATCACACTTTTGGGAACTAAGACAAGAGTCTCCTACATGAGTCTACCGACTTATACTGCTTGATAGGAGTCAAAGCACTTAGCTATTACAGTTCAAAGTTGAGTACAAAAGGTCGTTAGCGAAGTATAAGGTTACTTGCTGCAAGGATTCCCTGAACAGAAGAGGCTTGTTACACCTGTTCTGTCCTGGCCAGTATGGTTAATTCACAAGAGACAAGAACACCAAATGTGACTTTAGGTGTAAGGCGATGTGAGGCCCTTCATGTGTTACCTGGCTGATAAGTTATATGTATCTATTGCACAAACTCATTCCTGCGCTTTGGTTCATTTTTTGTTAAATGCCTCTAAAGTCTTGTAAAGGGGAAAATTGGGTATTTAGTTTAATTGTTAGCTGTTGTCTGTATTGAGTTGGGGCTTCTGAGGAAAGTAAAGGTAATGAGAATAATGGTTTTATCAAGTGCCCTGGATGAAAGTTTTTGATTAGGGCTAATTTTTTTCAGTGACACAACTCTATATAAAGGACCCCAAGAGGCACTGCCACTCAGAAGGAATCATCTACATCAGTGATTGCTTTGAGTGTAATCTTAATTGATCACTCCAACATTTCTTTATAGGAATTGGACTGAAATTGCTATATTTCTTTTTGAACTTTATTTTTCTTTATGCTCTTTTCTTCTCCTCAACTTATAAGCTATACTTGATCTACCTAAGTAGGAAATCTTTTTACCTTCTAATATATTTTTGAAGGAAGCAAGAGTTCAGCTCCAACTTCTTGGGGTAATATGGAAGAATAGCTACATTTTTGTAGTGAAAAGTAATATTTTTCCCAAGTATGAAAAAGAAAACTAGGTACACATTTTTAGTTTCTCAATCCTGATATGCAAACTCTCTATTAAGACTGATTTGATTCCACAAGTCAGGGGATTTTCTAACCATATTTAGAAATTAGGGCCTTTCACTCAGTAGCTTGCAACAAGGACAGATCTTTCTAAAAAAAGATTGTCAGATAAGATACAATAATTTTAGACATGGCTGATAGTATTGGAGTTATATAAGGGTCTTTTTATATGTAATAGTCTTCCATCCTGCTCGTCTCACTCTCTCCTCACTCGTCTCAGGCTCCCCTCACAATTTCTCTCACATTCACAATTTTGATCGATTATTATTTACACATTACTTTTCTTAATGATAGATAGAGTACTAGCTCATTATCTAACTCTATATCCTGAACCGATCATGCTTTTACAACCAGAGTGTCCCACCAAGGTTGTGTGGGAAGTGACTTACCCTGCAACTAAATTTCGCTGTCCAAAATTAGCACTGCCAAATCTCCTCCTCTATCAATCCATTACTATGTAAAAGAACTCAAGGATGTTAATAAACTCTCTGAATTGACCCTTTTCTCACCAAATCCCTGGTGTTTAGTAAAGGAACCAGGCTCTTCTATTACTCTAAATCAGGAAGAAATATTTAGACTACAAGTTACATTTGAGTGCCAGCTAAACTTGAACAAAATTTCCTCTGAGGAAATGAACAAATGGAAGAGGCAGCATACTAAAGTAATCAAGAACAAGAAGATCTGGGAAGAATACAACTTCCTTAATCATTTATTATGAAATATTCCCATTTCCATTCATATAAGACCTTGGTCCAGTTTATCTTAAAGAGTTATCATGCATCCCTCTTTGAGTAGTTTGGTGCCAACACAGTAAGAGCTTGAGTGGAAGTTAGTTTCAGAATAACAATGTTATCTAATGAGTCTTCTTATTATTATATATCTAATAAGGTGTTGGCGTTACAGGTCTTAGAGGAGATTTGTGGGAAAATGAGTAAAGATTCCTGATACCTAAGCAATGCTACCCGATGCCGATTGTTCAAAAACCTTATATGCGGTTGAAGAGAGTGAAAAGTCTAAAGCATTGCTGGATGATGTGCAGTTATAGTTGCTACATATTAATAGATGGTGAAGGACTACAATTGTAGATTCATTCACAAAAGGTTATCATGAGAGTGTACTGAAGATGGGGAACATTAAGCCGAAAGTAGAGAAAGATAGACTAGAGGTGGGGGAAGGGAAGACCAGGATGGGGATACAGGAGAATGAGTATTCAAGTGGTGGTGAGAAGGATATGAAGGGCCTGGTGGCCTCAAGTGTAAATCAGATAGTTCTGGAGAGTATGAATCAAAGTACTAGATATCATGCCATAGCCTCAAGGTTACGGGACTTGGACCGTTACGCGAAGTAGAAAGAGCTATTGGTTGGCACTCTTGGAGCCACAGTGCAAGTTTACTAAGTTAATAAGAATTGTAATGATATTAAGGAATTGTTCATGACCGGCAAGCTTTGTAGTTTAAGCATGATACATGTGTGGCTTTTGTGGTTCAACCCTAAACCAGAGGGAAGAAGAAAAAGAATATGATTGCAATGGCATTATTAAATTGAATGTTTTTATGTGCAAACTAAGGGGTGTTTGGCACACTATATGTAGAAACAACTGTTCTTTGAAAACATATTTTGCAGATTAGATTTATATTAGATTTGTAACTGGCCAATCAAATCCCATTTAAAGAAATTGTATCATCTAGAAAGAAGCTTACATAAATTTTTGTAGCTCTTGTTATTGGCCAGTTCCAAATCTAATCTAAAACGCATCTGCACAAGAGGTCAGATATATACCAGACAAGCTTATCAAAATGACTGATTTGATTATCAGATAAAATCACTGATTATCGGATAGGGGTATGCCAGCCCACAAATGTGACTGCCTATACCATGATACCCACACAAACAGGGTAATCTTTCTCCCTCAAAATCATTTAATCTCTACCTCCCTATCTTTCTTCTCTCTTCCTTTACTCTCATACTAGCTTTCTCTTTTCACTATACAAGTACACCACCTTTTTTTACACAACCTTTCATTACCTATCATACCAGTTCCTACTACCTGTATTAACATGACGACTTGAATCTCATACCCTTCCCTATTTGGTTGGATCCCTCTTTCTACATTGCTCTCCACAACTTTCTATTTATAATAATGCTATTAATCTGACGCTTTCTTCCTTGCAGGGGTGAACTCTCCCCGCCTAGCAAATATGAGACATCCCTAGAAAGCCAGGCAGATTGCAAGAATGAAAAAATAAAATAAAATGAAAATAAAAGAAAAAGCAAAATCAAAATCAAAAATAAGTCAGGATAAAATATTACACGTAGTAGAAATATTAAATAGAATCTAACATTAAGCAATAAGTATACCCTCAAGTACTTCTCTGAAGCCACTAATGATGAGATACTAGTCATAGGAACTTCATGCCAGGTTCCCAGTTGTATTTTACCCATAAGTTCTACCCAAGTGAGGAACTGAACCCAGTACCGTATGCTGTTAATGATACTTATATTTCTGTTCCCCCATTCTGGAGTTTAGTTTCATACATGTATTTATCCCATCAACCTTATCTATTTTTACTTTTTTTTATATCATATTATTATTTTTTTATTTTAATTATAATTATTCGATTAAGAGCCATAGGGGCGCGAGGGTTGCTAGTTTTCAAATACTAATTGTTTCCACACTTGGTGCCCAAAAACCCCCTAACATATTTCCCAGTCACGATTGTCAGTTCAAACTTTCTTAAACCATAAATTACCCTGCTTTCAAACTGCAGTTTGTACACTTTCAAACCTTTACATTTCAAATAATGTATTGCCAAATACTACTAGCGTTACAAACTATATATTATAAGAGAAATCTTACAAATCATCATTTGTAAGAGTCAGTTTGGTTGGAACAGTTCTGTTCTGTTCAGCAACTGTTTCTACGATAACAAGAGTGTTCTTTTCACTTTAAAATTAAAGAAAACAAGTCAGATGGATAGGCCAACAGAATGGGAATGTTTGAACTGAACAAGCTCTAATGAGTTATTCTAATGGAGTTGGTATGTCACACAGTCTATTTGGTTTCTACCAACTACCTTTTTTCTCATTCTTTGCACTTTTTGCATACTGGTTCTCATTTTTACCCTTGTTTGCTTTATCTTTACTACAAATAAAGATTATTAATCATATATATCTTTGAGGCATAATGGCCTTCTCTCACACTTGATATATCCAAATATTTACTTTTACCCTGGGTATTATCATATCAAGCCTACAGAATGGCAATTATCCACTATGTACTGCTATATATATCATGAGATTAAGGCTTCATTTCTTTACTACTGTCATATTTCTGTCATCAAGCACATTACTTTCTTAAGCAGGAAGCAACTTCCAGCCATTAGTGAACATGAGGTAGAATTCACTCAGAAATATGTAGAGAAGTTGAAAGAGTCATCTTTGATAAATGAAGGTCTTTGGTTACCTTTACAGTAAAGGAAAGAAATTAACTATGAGAATCACAATGCCATATTTTCTTGATTTCAAGAATGCCCATAATATAGATAATGATAATTAAAGCCAAGGCTTCAATTCTGTTTTTGTAGGTTATACACTCAAATGCACCTAGTTTCCAAGATATTCACACGACACCTTATCCTTACTTCTTATCATTATAATCCAATATATAGTACCTCCTCTTCATACAAAGATTGTATCCAACATTTTATAAGTATTTAATCTTACATATAGTAGTCTTCCAGAAAGCTATAGAAGAAAGATTTATATTATTGAAAACTAAAAATATACCTACTTTTAAGCAGCATATAACTAGTTTAAGAAAACTCTTGATACTGCAGTTAAAATCACTAATGCTACTGGAGTAAGGGAAGTGAACTTGAAGTTTGTTCTCAAGATTGCTTTTATAGAGTTCTATACTATGCTAGTTCAAGAGGGTAAGAAATAGATTCAGTGTGGACAAACTGATTGTGTAGTCCTGATTGTAAAAAAGGAAGAGAATCCAGTTTACAACTGTGCAACTCAAATCCTGAGAGATGATGAATTTTGTCAATTTGGATATTCCCCAAGGAATGAAATTGATTTAGAAGACTTTACTCTTGATATCTCATATGGGCTAGGCTGTCACAAAGGGCTAAGCTAAGTTAGTGGAGTAACTGGTTTCATGGAAATGTGGAAGTGAGATTTAGTCATCAAACTGGCTACACTTATACCCTACTAGAACTAGGGTGAAGGAAGTGATAAGAACTTTGGTGGCTTAATAAAAGAATCAGAGAGGTGGGCTTATGGGAGATAGAAATTATTGTATTGCTTTATAACAGTAACCAGAAATCAGCATACTCATAGTGGATACTGTGACCCCAGAAGAATTGTGGTCATCCTGTCGTGTCAGGTATATCAGCAAAAAAAGACCTTGCTCCAGGAGCACCAGTGTTACGTCAGGATATCAGGTACAGTAACTTTGCACCCTTGATATAAGATGCACTCGGCGCTGCCAGTGGGTTACCACCCTCCCTTGTGCAATACGTATCAGAAGGCATGGTTACCACTCATCCTTGTGCCAGGTATGTCAGGAGACACCGTTTCTATACACTATTACATCTGGATGCAAGTGGCTACACAATCTTACATCCCATGCTTCCGGACTCAGCTCACAAGACCATCGCACCTCCAGATTCACTACTCATACCCTTAGCATCTAGAGTACACCTTGATTATGAGCCGCTGTAGTCTTCCAGCCATCCTTCTTCAAGTTACCTGGAAAGTGGGCAGCCTTGACACTAATGATTGAGTTAGTGAGAAAGCCACTTAATTTTAATTTTCTGTTCACAGATCTATTTTCAGAACTTCTTCTTTTAGAGAGGGAAATGGCAGCTCACTCCAGTCAGAAAGCGAGTGATAGCTATTACCGGCTCTAGCACAGCTCATTGTTGTGTTCTCTTGGCACTTTGGCTTAGACACGATATGACTCCTCACTTTCCCTTCAGCGTTCAAGATCCTGGCCCCTCTGGCTACCCTGAAGACTCCACTACAACCACTCAACCAATCCTGATTCTGACACCTGCATCATGCTGGGCTCGACACCAGCTACACACTCGTATAGGATTCATTCCTACCTGACAAGTATTCATGAAGTTATAAGTCTGACGATCTCAGAATTTAATGGCTGATTTCTGGAGAACCTCAGGACAGATTCCAGTTCTGTTTCTCGACGAGTGTTGGGCTCGGCGTCAGCTACACCATGGTATAAGACTCTTCCCTACACGGTCAATAATCAGGGAATTACGGATTCTTCTTTAGACCTGGGCCAAAGTTTACTCGATGGCTGATTACCCCACAATCACTCAACACATTCTAATTCTCTTTATGGGAGGCTATTGGGCACAACGCTAGCTACACACCAGTCTATTGTACGTCCCTGTGGCATCAAAGCCCAGGATTTCGCTGTCTTGGGTGGAGGGGTTCCTAAGTTGCATGCTGGCAGAATTTAATTGGATTGCAGATTACTCCACAACTGCAGGACGCATCCAGATTCTCTTTCTTAGAGGTTGCCAGGCGCGACGCCAGCTACGCAACGGTATAAGGTATGTCCCTGTCGCATCAAAACCAATGAAGTCACTATCTTCTGTAAAGGTACTGTGCTGGTGAAATTGTACTCAATTGTAGATTACTCCACAACCGGAGGACGGATGGCAATTCTGTTTGCGGGGGGGATGTTGGGCTTGACGCTAGCTACACCCCGGTATAAGGCCATTCCTATGCGGTCAATAACCATGAAGTTAGAACTCTGACTGAGAGGGATACTCTAACTGCCTCCTGGGTTGTGGCGGGAATCAATAAGGTAATGAGACTGTCTCTATACCAAAGTGGGGTATCTGATGAGACTAAGCACCGGAGGCTTAGACTAAGTTGTTGTAACAAACTTCTTACTATATCGCAACTACCATGTGGCTTCTAATAGCTAAGTATGTTTGGTTATAATGGATTCTCGAAGCGAACTGACGAAGAAACTGTTCAACCAAGTATATTGAAAACTGTGTCAGTTCAAGTTGGCCCTCACTAAGTCCGGAGAAATACCAGGTCTTAAATACACTTGTTAGGCTGAGCGGAGTCTTGTAAACAATAACGATACAGACTCCAAAACGGTAGCCTGGAAACATTTCATAAAAATATCACCAATCAAACGATACCTTGACACAATACATAAAACATACTGAGTATCAAGAGGATACTTCAAATCAAATATTAAACATCAAGAGTATCAAACTCAATTATAAAACATACTAAGTATCAAACGGTACTCGAAAAGCAAACCAGGAACCCATACCAGTTACTGATACCCGGAGCCGCCATGAGCAAGCCATGTGTAAGGTGCCGCCTCTCTCAAGTTGAATTACAAATTTTATAGATGACTATTTAAATAGACTATATGAGTGTAAAATATATTGTGACCTTGGTCGGAAAGCAAAAAGGGGACCCTTGACCGGATTCCAGAGTGAATCTTGAAGATTACATTGCGTATCATGATGTGCCCGACAAAAATGGCAGTGCCCGGGTGATGCCCAGAAGATATGGTGTGGCACCAAGTGACACCCTGAAGATATGGTATTGCGCAAGTTACCCTTAGTGATAGAGTAACTGCTTGGATTCTGATTCGCGGTTGACGTTATATGTGCTAGGTACGACAGATGCTGTGGGCGTACCTGGCACCAAGCATTATTTTTACTTATTTATATCTGAATAAATACTTGATATAGTCAAGGAGTAGTGGCACAGCCTACAGATCCTTGGGCTGCGTAGGATAAGTCAGTTGAGTTTCAAGGTGACAAGCATCCCCCTCTGTCGTCGGGTTGACATTGTCTCTTTCTAACAGTAGGTCTACTACTTGCCATCTTTCAGCCCTGGTAGCAACTACAAGGTATGTTTCACCATTCCAAATACCTGTATCTGGCTGGATACCATTTCTTACTAGCAAAGGATATACATCTGTAATATTGCCTCTTAGGCTAGTATAATAGAAACTAGTCTATCCAAAGTGGCCTAGTTGATCTAGGTTAACATCACCTAGTTCTAAAAGCATTCTTACAACTTCAACTTCCTACTTTCTGGAAGCAAATATGAGTGCTGTCTTGTTACTAGTGGCAGAGATATTTGGGTCAAGGTCTGTGTATGCGAACAGTCACCCCACCACTCCATCATATTCCTTTCCAGCTACTCTCGAAGGTAGGTTTCATGATTAGCATCATAGATATTAGGATTAATTTCATCCTATTCTACTAACTTCAATAGCTGCACGGCACCTGTGTGCCTCTTGTTTGCACACAATAAGTCTAGTGTTTAGGTCTTAGAGTCTCAGGTATCAGGGTTGACATCACATCCTAGTACTTACTGCAAAACTTGATAATGTCCCACCCTGGGTGCCCACCCAAGTGGTCCTTATGTATACTTATCATCTTTATCGTGCACAATGCTTTTGAGACTAAGAAGCTACTACACTGCTTCACTGTTGTTTGCCTTAGTTGCCATAATTAGTAGTCACAATTATTGATATTTGATATTGTAGGATTATGGTCTTGCTATCAATAGTATCATAGCCTGCAAAATAGTTAAACAGAGGAATAGGGTCTGGGAAGGGGATACAAGCTTGACCGGCTTTGAAATAAAACCAGTTTGTTGAAACACAATACACAAACAGCTTGGTGGAGTCATATTTGCCAAGGTACAAACCAACAAAGTGAAAAAATAATGAGAAGCTGAGGGGCTATCTGTTGAGACATCCTGTTATTTAATAAAGGTGTATTTTTTGTAATTGAGGCAGAGAACAATAGGGTAACAGAGGGGAGCACCCATGTCTCAATACCATGAAACTAGCAGCCAATCACTCCTATAGGTCTCATTACAATGATTATGATAAAATAAGCTAATAAAATTGAAGATAAATTAAGAAGATTGGAGTAGTAACTAGAATTATAAAACTAAAATACATAGGAGAAATAATAGATATACGATTAATAGCACACAATGGTGAATCTAATTCTTGATTCTGTATAAGCTATATTGGCAAGATATAACTGGACATCTGACCTAATGTCGCTATAGCTAATACCTATTCTCATTTGATTCAGGGAAGTACTCGATAGAATACAATATTTTGTGAATTGCTTCTAGTACTAAGATCAAACTCTCCAAGTTCTCCCTCTCACTGGGGCCCACCATATCTGGTACTCTCTATATCATACTATTAAGTCTTCAATATTAATTAGTTGGAGTTCAATACTAGAGAATATGCAACTGAGAATAAAGCTAATCTGGCAGGAATATTAATATGAAAATGGAGAGGTGTTGATCCTCAAGTGTAGTAGTGATTGTAGATGTGAGTGTGAAGATACTGAATCATTTTTAGAAAATATTTTCCAGATTTAAAAAACAGACAATTGAGAAGGGTCAGGGGTAAATAATGGTATAGAATAGAGGTGTATACAGGGGAAAGGTGCTGTGCCTAGTAGAAGGTGTAGAGTGGCAGAAAATCGCTTTACATAGATAAGAAATATATGTAGAAAATAGAGAAAGGCAGAGGAATAATAATATATGTTTTATGTTGTGATAAAAGAGTAAAGAGAGAAGAGATTGTAAGTAAGGATAGGAGTACAAGAGGGAAGAATTATATTGAGAATTGGAAGATCCTGAGCCAAGAGATAGTGGGCAGTTTGCATGTGAAGATGACTGCGTTTGGTTTCAGGGTTGGTATAAGGGCTGCTTCCTCCTACCACTAATGAGATTAGATGGCAATCAGATTGTCAGATAGGATATTTTAATAAGTACATACAGTTCATATATAGACCTGGCTCCACTTTAGGCACTTCGTATCCCTCACAGTATAATCTATGGTCTAGTATATTCCCAGGAAGGTATAATAATTGCAATATTAGACAAAGTCATAGCAAGTCTACCCATGTGGAAGCTTTCCTCACCTGATATTAAACTCAGAAGCCATCCCTTCTCTATCGGCATGCTAAAAGCAATCTTCCACATCTCCCTTACTGCTCCTAGGCCAGTATTGCTCTGTGAATCTTCCACATCTAAGCATATTTCCATACCAGCTTTGACTAAACTAACCGTGGCTGCCGAACCTGCATAGTTCCTTCCAGTTCCCACCACCAGTTGTGGCACCCCCAGGAACTCTAATATCCTCCGGGACATCCATGATCTAGAAACTCTACGCAAATGATCTGTAATACGGTGCTTTATGATTGAACATACCCTTCTCAGAGGCAACACAGGTGGTATGTGCATGGATGTGGCCTCCCTAAGTTTCCTTTTCTAGGTGCATCACCGCTTTATCCTCTACCTCCCACTTCTCCACTTCCAACTGCCATCCTGAGGCTTCCTCTTCCCACTCTAGCCTCTTGTTCACCCTTTCACTACCCAAGCCCTTCCTGAACACCTCGTCCATGTTTGCGTGTATGGGATTTCCACACTTTTTTAGCACTGCATTGACACAGCATTCCTCTGGCCCTGGGAGTCCTTCGACGTCACCCTTTGTAGGCAAAGGCTATCCTATCAAGTGGGAAGGTACATATATTATATGTCATCAAACTCTAGTCTAGCCGAGTGAGGATTTATGAGTTTCCATTTGCAAAGTACAGCACTCTAGTGGGAGAGGTGAAACAGTTCTATTAGTCAGAAGGTTCAGTGTATAAATTTTCATCCTATCGCATTTAAATTTTCTTCAGCTGTAAATCCTTGCCTGCAGCTCTTTTTTCTTACCGTCTTCATTTTTTTCTTCCCTTTGTCCCCCCCCTCCCTGAGTGATACCGGCGGATAAACTTTATAATATTATCGTAGCACAGTGCGACCATGATTTAGAATTTTCATGATAGGGGGAATACGTAGTCGGGAACGGGCGGTATTTCTTTTGTTTCACGGAGAATTCGGGCACTTCAAGTAGTTTGCTCTTGAGTACACTGGGGTCTGTGAGATCCGATTTTTATCTCTATCATGCTTTTTTTTTTTCCCCCTTTTGATTGCTCCCCTGCCATAGTGGTTGTATTTCCCGGCCTTCTAGCATGAGAAAGCGAATGATAAAATGGGGAAAAAAGAAAAATTTGCATGATGGGGGATATTTAGAGGTCAGAAATTCGATAAGAGTTAGTTAGGTGAGAATCGCTGTGGTGGTATCTTTTTGCTTCCTGGAGTGGATGAAGAAGTAGGAGGATTACCTATGGTAGCCGCCGTGGGGGAGGGATGGAAGGGAAGGTTGTGTGAAGCGGGGGGGGTTTCTTCCTGTACGATACCGATAATATCGCTTACGCTGGAATTAGTGCGGTGTTGTGGTGTGATAGGCTGTCGCGTGGATTGAGTCTGGGGACTGATTGGCGCATGTGCTGTTAAGGTACTGCAAAGACTAAAAGAATAGGATCTCATGCTAGAACGTTAGAGCTGCCTTTCTAAGCGGGGTTGGACACAGTATTCTTCTTATTGTCTTAGGCTGAGACTAGTTTTTCGCCATGTTTTCCTCCCCTGAATCCAAAGGAGGGGATTCTGGACGTCTTAGTGTGAGGTCCAATTATTGTCATTTTCACGGTACCGTTATCCATCAAGGATGAATTTGGTATGGGGTAATGAAGTTGTGTGCTAGTGGTTGACACTGGTTGTTCACGCGGGCGATATTTCATGAACTCGCTTGCATAGCTCATGCCCGAACTTGTTCAAGGTTGGGTCGCTGACACCCAAGATCGGGGAACCCCAGAGTGGCTCGTACCGGCCATCACTACTTTCGATAGGGGTTTTAGTTTTGGCGGATTGATTGCCCAACATCAAAGAAAAACTGAACGGGCCGAAGCATAATAGCAACGGGAAAAACTTTGACTATCTAAACCGCCAGTGCATATTCCGCACAATAGCATAACGATGGCTAATGGCAGTGTTTTTCCCGAAATATCTCTGCAAGATATATTGCTTTAGCTTATGTTGGACGATTCCCTGGAATGCTCGTTGCGAGTGTTGATGATTTCATCTCCGTAAATTGGCTCTAATCAGCAAGTCGCTTATGTAATTCTAATAGTCACCCTGACGCGTTTGATTTTTTTGATAGGACAATACTTCGCCTCGAGGTGTGCTCGAGTATAGAGATGTGGTGGGTGGTTGCTAATCCGGTGGCTTTTTATGCTGTGGCACTCCCCTATCATATGCATTATTCCGCTATATCGATGATGATCGGAAAACAGGATCGCCAAGGTGCATTTACTACTCGAGTATACTGTTGTAGGTCTTCCCGTCCGGCGTTCCTTTGCGGGTATAGGTGATCTTGACGGCGAAGGTTCCTGTGCGGGTGGCCTGTAAGAGAAAACAGAAGAAAGTCAGGGCATGTTATGGAAGCTCAAAGATGGGTTTGATATGGCCACAAGAACGATAAAGGGTGAAGATGGAAAGAACAGTTTCTCCCAATGGAAGAAAATCCCATGATCCTCACTCCTCTAAGGAGTTTCTACGCTTCTTAAATAACAGGAGTGCCTTTGCCTAAACGGCCTACTTTCATTACCGCGTAAGAGCGTACACAATCCTCGAAGGAAATGCGCCAAATCATAAAAGCTATCTACGAGTTCAACTGTACTAGTACTGTGCTTGTAGAAAATATTCCATCACTGTGGGGTCAGTGGGTTAGGGTGGAATATCGGGTAGTCATCATTGGAGAAGACTATCGGGATCGCTTAACTAAATACATTACCGTTAGAGGCGTTTAGCCCCGGGGCTGAAAAACGATTGTGCAAGTTTTTCGAGTCGAAAAACGCCGGTGCGCGCAACAATGCCTTTTTCCATATAGACCGACCGTGCCTGTGGCGAGATTGACCCCCTTGGTGAGATAGTTTCGCAACCGCCAATCAGGATATCACAGTTGGTTTGGCATGGGCTTATTAAGGCAAATCTCGTTGAGGGGGCCAATCTCGCCACAGGCACAGTCGGTCTCAAACTAGTAGATCAACTAGAAACTTGGCATCCGAAAAAAAAAACACTTTTCAGCCCGGGGGCTGAATACCCCTCTTTGATGAGTTTTAGTGTAAGGCCAGCAGGCTAAGGTTTCTGGCTATTTTAGGTACGGACTTCACTGGCCACTAAGAAGTGTTAATCTTTGCCATTAATTCGCCGAAACAAATTAATATCTAGCTGGACTTGATAGACAGCTTGTGCACTCCTCAAATTTCGACCACCAATACTCAGGGAATCCGACACTACAAGCGGGGTATCCTTACCAAGACGCCTGTTTGTAGGTAATTGGCTTGGTTAGCTGTTGCACTTTACTCTACCTCGTATCGATGTAGCTAAAATTTGCTAGCAGCTGAACTTAATGCAACCAACAGTGAAGCACTGGCTAGGTATGGGGTATTATAGGTTGAAGTACCAGGAGAATACGATACCGAGCTGTCAACATGAAGCTTCGCACATCGGCATTCGTCCGAAAAACTAGGAATTATCGAGTTGTGATGTGAAGCATAGCATCGCTGAACTGGGGAGGCCCAGGTCCTTGCTAGACAGTTACTAAGACGTGCTAGTTCTCGTATTCTGGATCAAAAAATGCATTGTTTCTCTGCATTTTGCTTGCATAGGTTGATTCCTAGTGAAGAATGGTGTATTTATTGAACTCTAATTCCCCTAGAATATACCATCATCAGGATATTCCTCTACTCTGCTCGCGGCCCCTCCTTGAAACTCCTTGTTTATTAATCACATTTCGTCCTACTATCCGGCCGTTGCCCCTATTTACCAGGATATCTTCTTGCTCATTCTCGCCATTCAGATATTAGCGAAATGCAGTTTAAACCCTTCAGCTATTTTTTCCTCTTCGCTATCCTCCCTCCCACATTTGCACAGGATTTCGGGCCCTGTAAGGCCACCAATGGTGTGCCTGGAGAATGTATTAAAACCTCTGCCTGTAAAACTCAAGGCGGTATTTCAGACCCAGCACACCTTTGCCCCGGAGACAATACAATCCAGGTAATTTCATTCACCGGATTGCTAGCAAGAGACCTTTACCGCAAGCATCACTAATGCTCATTAGTGCTGCACATTTGGCACCTGTAAGCCTACAAACGGTCAGTCTGGAGGATGTATAAAAACCGCTACCTGCAAAACTCAAGGCGGTTTTTCAGACCCGGGAAACTACTGCTCCGGGGACAATACAATCCAGGTAATTATATCCACCGGATTGATAGCCCGATATCTTTATCGCAAACACAACTAACCCTCAGTAGTGCTGCACATTCGGTACCTGTAAGAATGGCGCTGGTATAGCTGGCTATTGTCAGCTAATCTCGACTTGCAAGGGGAAATCAGACCCAGGCAACCATTGCCCTGGCCCACAGGAAATCCAATGTTGCACCGGGGGTGACCCTCCATCGGGCTGTGGCGGTAGTTGCTAGGTACAAGGGCTATAAATCATCACAAAGAATTTTCAGAGTTTCTGGGTTCAATTCATTGCTTCGACTACTTTGTTTTAATACCCTTATGATTTTTATTTGGTAAAATACATTGACTATAAAGATAAACTATCCATTTAGCTGGTTGATAATCATGAGTTTTAAGGAAATAAATGTTATTCAAGTGAGGTGGAAAGTCATGACTTTGATTATACTTATCAGAGTAAAATGTATGATACAAAATTATAGAAACGAAACAGCCAGGCAAAGAATTGAGCAGCAAAACTCCAAAAACCACTTACAGTGATTTATAACCCGCTAGCCTAGCATTACATGATTCAATGCTTCAGGTACACTCTTCAGATGAAAATTGCATCATAACCTTCCTAATATCGACAACACGCCCACTGGTCGTGCCTGTACTATAATTGAATTAGCCCGTTAGGATGGTGTTGGCAAGTATGGCCGCCAAGTTCCCATCGTGACTGCAATGTAAGAATTAAGAACCAAGTCTCGTCCAACCCCTCAGTTCTCGAGTCAAATAACGACCCCCATGAGTCATGACTGCGTGGATCATGACCACCATTATATCTAGATCTCTCAGCAGCGTCTACAATTATGGGGCACTGTAAGCGATTGTATGGACTCCAGAACTAGAGCTAGCAAGGTCTTCGCTGCATTGAAAAGAGTTCCTAGTTGGGAGGGGATGGAAATTGGGAAAGCAGCACTGAGGGTGCAGAAATCCGCCTAACCTAGTTACTATAGTCACCATATTCCGGTCATGCAAAAGGTTTCTTGTGCAGCAGGGGGTATTTAATAGTCCTATTCTCTTTTATCTTTTTTCCTAGTTCTACCTTTTTCCCCTCCTTTTCGTGATTTCCTATTCGGGGAGAGAGCCCCGGAGTCGGTGCATTAAGATATTTTCTGGTTTGTGAATTGTGTTGTTTCTCTGTTACCGGTATCTTCATGATGTTTGCTGTGGACATGGTGAGGTTGTTAGAGTACTGCTCACGCTGGAAGAGGTTAACCCTGACAAGCTGGATAGTTACAACCGGACACCTCTCTTACATGCTGCTTCTGGCGGGCATGTTGAGGTGGTAGCGATACTACTAAGGCAGGAAGAGGTTAACCCTGATCAGCAGGATGGTTGCGACCAAACACCGCTCTTCCATGCAGCTCAGAATGGACATGCGGGCGTGGTAAAAGTTCTGTTCGGGTAGGAATAGGCCAACCGCAACAATCTGGATAGTTGCAGCTACACACTTCTCATGTTCACAGCATGCATGACCATAAGGAGGAGAATTGCGCTTCTACTACCTCAAGAGGCGGCAGCCCATTATGCGATTTGAAGCCTAGGAGACACCGCCTGATTGAAATCAACACCATTCCTTTCCTTTTGAAGTGTGTTTCTCATGGAAGTCATGCTTGGGCATCATCCTTCGTAGGCGAAGGAAATCCCTTGGAGAATTTGAAGGCCCATACGTGTTATTACACTCGCCTGAATCCCCCCTTTAAATTAGTCTAGTGAAGACTTATGAGTTTGTTTACAAAGTACAGTGAGGTCTAGTCTGTGGGGTAGGATAGTTCTATTATGGTTAGAAGGTTAAGCATATAGTTTACAGTTTTCATCCTGTTGTATTTAATTTTCCTCACTCTGTAAATTCTTGCTAGCATTTCCCCATATAGTTTTTTTCTTCATTTTCTTCCCCCCAATGGTGTTTGTCGCTTCGGAAAAAAATAGTCTTGCGGTGTCGGCCAGCTAAGCTGCTGTAGTTTCTGGATTAGTTTAGGATTATTCTACTACTCGCACTGGGGAGTTTTGGTGGGCAGCCGGTAGGGTACAACCCATGCTCTAGGATAGGGCTTAGAAACCGGCATATATATTAGGCCTATTTTCACACCATTCAGGGGGCTTAACTGGAGTATTTCTCGGCATCGTATAAGTGGCTGCACTTAGAGGTATAATACATGAAAGTGATTAACAATCGAGGGTTGGAGGTGGGGTGGGGTGGGAAATGGTATTGTTAGAGTGGATGAGGAAGGAACGGTGGTGGAGGGGTGGAATGAAGAGGTGGATAAGAGGAATTTTTATAAAATGGTTTTTACAGCAAGGGCTAGCTTAGAGGCTGTAGTTGTAGGCTTAGTTAGTGGGGCAGACGAGGTGATGAACCCACAGAAAGCCCGAAGAGAATAAAAACCTGTAAAAAATAAAAAAATAAGATTAGCATTTTGTGGCAGAACTAGTCAGACAGCGGCACAATAGGATATGGAATCCTTGTCAGTTATCCAGAGCAACATCGATTGCTCGACCAGGAAAACCTGCGGGACGCGCAGCGATTACCATCGCAATATTTATTCTTTTCGTTTTACCAAGGAGTTTCTACTTATCCGTATATGAATGCTTCTTGGTTGGAAGATCTATGTACTGGTATGAGACTTTAACAAGCACTATGATCTGGGGCCACATGCGCCACAAAGCATTAATCACTTTCATGCACCCCCGAGCACTGTACCTCTGACGCTGCTGTAGCACCTGAAGTCCCCTATTTTCCTTTGTTAGGCCCCGCTTTTCTTCTGCTTCTGGAAATATCGTCAACCAACCTACTCGGTAACTCTTCTTCAAAAGAGCAATATATTATCAGTGATAGCAACAACTGCCTCAATAATAATACGAACTATTATAATAATATGTTGAACAACTATATCGTTGCCGATGATCGGTCTCAACTGCTAACCTGGTTATCACCCCTGGAGCCTAGGTTACGCCATCGGGATGTTCTAGAGCGCTGTGTCAACGATGTCGGGGAATGTCTCACTCAAACAGATGAATTCCGAAGATGGTGTAGATTAGGTGGGAAGGTGAAGGCAATAACGTAGTTCTGTTTTGCTACAGAGATCCAGGGGGTTGGCAAGACATTTATTAGGTAACAGGGGTTATTCTCCAGACGGGGAAGGGATCCTGTGTTAACGACTGACGATGACAGTTCGCTAGTAGTAGACAGCCTATGGGATCTGGCCGGAGGACCAAACACCGCCGTTACGGGTTTTTACTTTAACTTTGCAGCCCGGAAGGAGCAGTCTGCTACTAACATGCTAAGTTCCTTGCTAAAGCAGATGATTAGGGAATGGAAAGGATTCCGGAGGAAATATCGAGGCCATTTCAAGAGGAGAAGAAGGTCATTTGTGGGCGAGAACCTCAGCTTGTGGATATCGTGCGGATGCTACTAGCCATCACATCCTCACAGCGCACATTTATGTGTATTGACGCTCTAGAAGAATATGTAGGAGGCAACGATTCAAGCTCCTCAATTAGCTGAAACAAGTCCTTGAGAAGTCTCCGAGCACTCGAATATTCGCGACTGGGAGTTCCCATATTCCGGCGGAAGTAGAAAAACCTCTTGCCGGATGAATGATAAGCATATCTGTAGGTCCGGCCCAAGACCATATCACCAGATACCTTCGCGCTAGACTAGGGAAGGAAGAGACTCCAGATTCTATGAACGAGAGTCTTGAGGCCGAAATTCTAGAGAAGATTCGGCCAAATGTATCGGAAATGTGCGTAGGGGCAATGGTGCTGAAAATACCACCCACATCATGGGCTAATAGATATGCTTAGGTTTATCCTCGTTTCCTTGAACATCGAGGCAATCTTGCAAGAATCCACAATATATCGGAAACGGGAAGGGCTCAACAAAATGACCGATGGATTAGGGTTAGAGGATGCTTATGGTGCGACCATCGAACGTATAAAAGCGCAGGATGGGGATAAATCGAGACTCGCGATGGGAACCATAATGTGGATTACTCATGCTGAACGGCTATTGATTGCAGATGAGCTCTGCCATACCCCAGCAATCGAGCTAGGCTCCGGTGGTTTCAATGCCGGCATTAGTGGGCAGCTGTTAAGGGCTTATTACTGTGGATAAGGAGGTATCAATAGTGCGACTGATCCACTTTACACTCCAAGAGTAGCTTTCAGTCCGTCCTGATATTTTCGGCAGACCTCACTAGGCAATGGCAGCTATCTGCTTAACTTATCCAAATTCCTCACAGGCCAAGACCCTCCCAGTCTATCCCTTTCCCCAGACCTAGGACACACTCTTTTTAGAATACTGTTCTGTATGCTGGGGGTCCATGCGAAAAGAGAACTCTCGGACGATGCAATATCACTTGCGCTGGAACTGTGTCACGAATATGATACTAGTAGCCACATATCCATCCCATTGCTTTTAGGGCGAGTAACCTGTCTGGTTCTTGAGCACATATATGTCGGTTCTCTGTCTAGTAGACTGCACTGCACTGCGCATTGGTCTTCGGAATCGTTGAGCTTCTAGCTGCTTTGATACAGTTGGCCCGTTATGATATCGACAAAGGAGATTTTGGGGGGGGGGATACACTACTTGCATGAGACCTATATCATACTTGTATCTGGCACAATGTGTCTGAATATGAGACAGGGTCTTTTCCACCGGTTGAGTGGTTGTGGAACAGAGGCCGTATTGTGAGATAACGATGGCTGGAAGTGCTGAAATCGAGTGCTTAAGGTCGCAAGGTCGAGAAGGTGTTTGTTTCTTGGTAGGGGAAAGTTTGGCTAGGAACTTGAATACGTGTCGTCATCTACGATAAAGAACTCTCGCTGCTGGCGGATTTCATAAGTACAGTATGTAGGTACCTTAATATAAAGGCATGCCAAAAGCAAAAGCACCTTAGCGCCACGATGTCATGATAACTTTCAAACTGGCCGGCAGAGCTTGGGGCTACTGGGGCCCTAGTTTGTTGGAAATACGGCAAACCCTCGTGAATCCACTAGCTCTTGAACGCCCCCTATGCCCCCGATCAGAGACAGAATTCTCCGAGAGGCGATAATCTTCTCCACATAAGGGATAACTTAGGCAAGCTGGGCTTGCTGGATCTCATTAACTGGTATTCGTTATTTAGTTAATTTGCTCTGCTAAGCGTATCGTGGTTTTTCGCAGTTGGTGATTTTCACTTGTGATCTAATAACAGATTGGAAGCATTCAGCCCCGGGGCTGAAACACGATTGTGCAGGTTTTTCGAGTCAGAAAACTTTGGTGTGTAATGCCTTTTTCTGTACAAAACTGGCAGACCAACTGAATGCCTCTATTTAACGAGTTTTACCGTAAGGTCAGTAGGCAAAGGTTTCTGGCTATTTTAGGTAAGTGCTTCTTTGGCCACCAAAAAAGTGTTAATTTTTGGCATTAATTTGTTGAAACAAATTAATTTCCAGCTGGACTTGATAGACAGCTTGCGCACTCCTCAAATTTCAACCGCCAATACTCAGGTGATCCGATACTACAAGCGGGGTATCCTTACTAAGGCTCTGGTCTTCTTGTAGGTTATTAGCTTGGTTGGTTGTCGCACTTTAGTCCATCCTCGTATCGATCTAACCAGGATTTGCCAGCAGCTGAATGTAATGCAACAAACAGTAAAGCACTGGCTATGTACGGGGTATCATAGGCTGAAGTACTAGGTGAGTACGATACAGAGCCACCAACGGGAAGCTTTGCACATCGGTATTCTTCCGAAAAACTAGGAATTATCGAGTTCGTGATGCGAAACATAGCATCGCTAAACTGGGGAGGCCTAGGTCCTTACCAGGTAGTCACTAGGACGCGCCCACCCTCGTATTCTGGATCAAAAAATGCATTGTTTCTCTACGATGTGCTTGCCTAGGTTGATTCCTAGTGAAGAATAGGGTATTTATTGAACTCTAATTCCCCCTAGAATATACCATCATCAGGATATTCTTCTATCTCTTCGCTCGTGGCCTCTCCTTGAAACTCCTTGTCTGTTGATCAGATTTCGTCCTCCTATCTAGTCATTACCCCTCTTTACCAGGATACCTTCTTGCTCATTCCCGCCATTCAGATATTAGCGAAATGCAGTTCAAATTCTTCAGCTACATTTTCCTCTTCACTGTCCTCCCTTCCGCGCTTGCGCAGAGTTTCGGGACCTGTAAGGCCACCAATGGTCTGCCTGGAGAATGTATAAAAACCTCTGCCTGTAAAAGTCAAGGCGGTGCTTCAGACCCAGCAAATCTCTGCCCCGGGGACAATACAATCCAGGTAATTTCATTCACCGGATTGATAGCCAGATACCTTTACCGCAAAAATAACTAACGCTTGGTAGTGCTGCACATTCGGTACCTGTATTGCCAACAGCGGTATGTCTGGAGAATGTATAAAAACCTCTACCTGCAAAAGTCAAGGCGGTGTTTCGGACCCGGCAAACCTCTGCCCCGGGGACAATACAATCCAGGTAATTTCGTTCACCGGGTTGATAGCCAGATATCTTTATCGCAAACACAACTAACGCTCAGTAGTGCTGCACATTTGGTGCCTGTAAGGCTACCAGCGGTCAGTCTGGAGAATGCATACAAACCTCTCTCTGCAAAAGTGGAGGCGGTGTTTCAGACCCAGCACACCTCTGCCCCGGCCCACAGGAAATTCAATGTTGCACGGGACGTGGCGTTCCACCGGCCTGTCGCGGTAGACCGTTTTTGCGTGGTAGAGCGCCAGTGCATTGCCCCTAAAGAGTGTACTATACCTCAGGCGTTGCATCTCGTGGTGCTAGGTCAAAGGGTTATAAATCCTCGAAAATTGTTTTGGAGCTCTTTTGTTCAACTATTCATAGTTTCAACTACTTTTTTTTTTAAATACCCTTATGATCGTTATTTGATAAAAGACATTGAGTGTAGAGATAAACTATCCATTTGGCTGCTTGATAATTATGGGTTTCAGGGAAATCAGTGTTATTCAGTAGTGAAGTAGAAAGTCATGAGGACTTCGATTATATCACAGTAAGGGCCCGTTTAGCTAACCGCCTAGTTGTAAAATTTGGGTAGTAAAACAAGACGGGACTGTGTCAACCAGCGTAATTTCCCAATAGAGGGTGCAAAAATGTTTACCTAATGTTTTACCGTCCTAAATTGTTGTAGCTAGATAGTTAAAACATGACGTTGCCATGGAGGTGGGTTTGGAAATCCTACTAGATAATAGACGGCACGCTACAGTAGGTAAACACCAGGTACTTCCCCGTACCCCTCAAACTGTCTCGTTCTGCTAGACGGGCATCTATAGGTAAACGAGCCCTAAAATGTACCAAATTATAGAATCGAAACCGCCAAGGTGAAGAATTGAACGCAGAAACCCCAAAAAACCACTTACTGTGATCCATAGCCCTTTAACCTAGCATTACACAATGCAACGCTTCAGGTGTGGTATCATACGCTCTTTAGAATAATTGAACCATAATTTTCCTAATCTCGACAACACGCAAACTGGTCGTGCCTGTTACATAATAGAAGTAGGCGGTCAGTATGGTATTGGCAATCGTGGCTGCAAAGTTTCCATCGTGAGCGCAATGCAAGAATCCAGGATCCGAGTCTTGTCCAACCCTTCTGTCTCCAAGTCAAACAACTACCCCATAACGGCCAGTGTTCCCAGCCGTCCAGTCCGTCCGGCTTCGAAGTAGGGCGGGACGGACTACGGCTCAAGTCCGTCTTTTTGGGGGTGCTAGGAGGGACTACTTCCGGGAAGGTGATCGCCGGACGGACTATAGGGGACTATAGTCCCAGCGCTTCGGCCTCCGATACTAGCCCAAGTTGAAATCATACATCACCGAACCGATCATTATAGCATCATGAAACATCACTCGTGCTATCACCAGGAGTCCCCCACCGTTGCCCTCCGTCGGTCATGACCACGATTCTGTTGGGATCTTTCAGGAGCGTCTACAATTCTGGGGCTCTGTAGAGGATTATATAGACTTATGATTACACAATAAAATTGTGGTACGGGAGGGATTGGTGGTAACTTATGAGGGAACTTTGCCGATATAATAACACCCTTCCAAAACTAAAATTCCTAACCTAGTCGAGTAAGGATTTATGAGCTTCTGTATATGAAACACTGTAAGTCTTGGATCTGGGGTAAAAATAGTTCTATTATTGTTACACGGCTCAATGAATGGCTTACAATTTTTGTTCCCATCGTGTTCAATTTTCCTATAGCTGTAAATTCATGTTAGCACCTTTTTGTTTTCCTCTCCCCTATGCTTTCCCCATTTCTTCCTACCCCCCCCCCCGCTCCCCTGAGTGATAGTTAAACTATAGATAGAGTGTTTTTATTGGATAAAGAAAGGTAGTGTACAATAGAACGTAATTCTTGAGGCAAATGTAAACGATATAAAAACTGTGCTTCCCATATGGGACTGGTTACCATAAACGATCTCACTTTATTAATACTATTGTTTTGCGCTTGGCAGATACCTATCAGAGACCCTGCTATAGGCAAACAGGCTGTTCGTGTAGCTCATTAATCTCACTTGTCGCGCTATCTACTCGTTGGGGAAAAGTACAAGTAGAAACTACTTACAGTACAAGGTACAGTACACTACCAGTATCTCCGGGCAGAGGCCGCATCGGTGCCCCCGAGTTCCCAACACCAAAATAGGAAGGGTCACGAGATCAACTAGAGAGAACGTTATGGGAGCACTTAGTGAAAGACTGCTCAATAGTAAATAGAACTCTTGCCTAATTACTAGTAGATGCCATGCGAAACGCAAGACTGGCTATTTCAACTCCCATCTTGGGGTGTCCCCATCTGGGCTGAAGATCGAATGATCAAAGAGCCCACAGTTTTCGATGGTGCCACCTTTTAGTAAGTTGCAGGGGGGATGGAAAGTGGGATGAGCATAGGTTTGTTTACACTAGTGTGGTGTCGGTTGAGCTTGCAATTGGTGCGGTGTGATACAATAGACTGCTCTGTAAATTAAGTTGGGTCTCTGGTTGACCAATATATAGTTAAGATAAAATAGAGCTATGTATCATGCATGAGCTCGACCCCCGGTGGTATTACATGAGTTCACTACCGCGAGCGATCAGATCCCCCAGCCCAAGGTGCATCTCTAGAAAGCTTTATCTGGGGGAGAATGAGCTCCTCAATAATTGGATACACGAAGTAAAGCATTTCTGTCATGTCTCAAGCTAAGTCGGCTTCCCAGTTAATTCGACGGCTGTTCACATGCGCATAAGTGTTTATTATGGAGGGCCAAGAGACCGAAGGGGCGAAATCTTTTTTGAGAGGTTTAATTGACCCCTGGTGGCCTGAAAAGAATATCCGTGGGGGGTGTTTGGGAAGCATCATGGGGAATTTCCCATTTGCCCTGTATGAAGACAAGTGAGATTTCAAAACTGAATAAATCACGATCGTTTGCTTTGTGGAAGGCCCTAGTAATTTTCCGGGGAAGCTTAACAATTGGTGAGAGAGTTTGTTGGCTTCACTCGCAGCTACTGTAGCTATGTATTTAGTGGGAAATTTCCGTCATAATACTATCATTATAGAGTATTGAGTAGAAAAGGTTGGTATACCTTAACTTCATACCTACGAAATTACTACTGCTGAGGGGGTTTGTGGTTTCCACCAAATAATTGTTTCGCAGCCGACCGGCTAGGTGATGGTATAATAATCCCAGTGGTGCGATATCACTTAGCCATTTTGTATTCTTTTTTAGGGTGCGTCTGGTTGCAACACGAAACCTCAATAATCACCCCGATTATAGAGTTTTGAGTGAAAACATCATTTTGCGATAAAGTGCCGTGTCTGGTGAACCACAAGTGGCAACAATCAAGTTGCA
>Ga0307507_10004229_pt1 | contig 25942 bp, 18 predicted proteins | sample 7_EM_MG_FD_207223 | JGI IMG/M metagenome (GOLD analysis project Ga0307507, IMG submission 207223) | Populus trichocarpa ectomycorrhiza microbial communities from riparian zone in the Pacific Northwest, United States - 7_EM | ecosystem: Host-associated > Plants > Roots > Unclassified | place...
GCCACTTTCCAGGCCATGATGAATACTATCCTACGAGAATTCTTGGATCACGGGGTCGTCGTCTATCTGGATGATATCCTAATTTACTCAAAAACAATGGAAGACCACGAGGCTCTGGTCAAACAAGTACTAGCTAGGCTAGAACGCCATGACCTCGCAGTATCCTTAAAGATATCCGTGTTCCATGTCCATACAGTCGAATTCCGCGGATACATTGTTGGAAAAGCTGCCGTCACACTGAGCGAGAAAAAGGTTGAAAGTATCCTCAATTGGAGAGCACCCGGTCGGTAAAAGACGTACAAATGTTTATTGGTTTTGCAAATTTTTACCAAAGCTTCATGAAAAATTTCTCAAAAATGTGTAAAGCGATTACCGACACCTTGAAGACCAAGGGAGGAAAACATTCGTGCTTCTGGGGGGAAGAACAGGCTAAAGCCTTTGAGCAACTTAAAAAAAGATTCTCCTCAGCCCCTATCCTAGCACAGTTCTAGCCAGCCCGAAAAACCGTTATCGAGACGGATGCTAGCGATTTTGCACTAGGCTGTATCCTTTCCCAGTACTTGGGAAAACGGTTACACCCAGTCGCTTTCCACTCACTCAAAGTGCACGATGCCGAACGAAATTACGAAATCCATGATAAAGAATAATTGGCTATCTTAGAAGCCTTCCGCGAATGGAAACACTAGTTGTTGGGAGGGGAAGAACCAGTGACGGTATACACCGACCACCAGAACCTACAATACTTCCTCACGACAAAGGTTTGGAACCCCCGACAAATCCGATGGGCTCGATGGCTAGCCAACTGGAAATTTTACAATCGTATACCGCCCTGGGAGTAGAGGCGGAAAGCCTGACGCATTAAGCCGGCGGCCGGAGTACCGCCTTGAGGAGGGAGCTACGCATCGCGAACAGACAATTTTGAAACCGGAACATCTCCAAGTTTCGCTTTGCCACAGGAAAGACAGAATTCAAGTCAGCCTTGTGGAAGAAAAAAAGCGAATAACACACTGGCTCAGAATAAAAAGGCTGCAACGAAATGCGATAGTCTCAACCAAAGGTTCCAGGATAACAGCAGGACATGACATCCACGCCTTAAGGGATGGCACCATACCAGCCCAAAGACAGATGTTAGTGGACACCGGAATCGCAATAGGACTACCCAGAGGAACTTACGGCAGGCTGGCAGCAAGAAGTGGCATGGCAGGCAAACATGGAATAGCAGTAGGAGGCGGAGTTATTGATGCGGATTACACCAGACAAATAAAAGTAATACTCCGGAACCATGGGGACACCAGTTACGAATTCAAAGCAGGCGATCGAATCGTACAGCTAATCGTGGAAAAAATACAAACCCACGATGCCATGGAGATCGATAATCTGGATGATACGGAAAGGAGAACTCAGGGATTTGGCTCTAGTGACCTCGACCCCAAACGGCTAATCGTTTGCGAAGAACTAAAAGTCAAAATGTGTTTCCTAAACCTTGACCCACAGGGCAACTCGTATTTTGACGAGGAAGATATTCACACACACAGCAGCCTACGAGACGAAATCACGATGCTGTCCAGTACCATGATTGCAGCAATACAAATGCAAACCATGGACGACTCATTCCTGAACAGAATCAGAGCGGCAGGAAAAGAGGATAACACTTGGATGGCGCGGAAGGGGGAGTTACACCGGTTAAAGGAAAGACGGGAAGCTCTACCAAAGCCCTGGAAACTAGAAGATGGACTACTCTATTATAAGGGTAGATTATTCGTTCCTTCAAAGGAAGAACTCTTGACCGAAATCGCGAAAGGGTGCTACGACTTAAAGGTAGCCAGACACTTCAGACAAGAAAAGACAATTGTGTTAGTCACAAGGAACTTCCATTGGGAAAAACTCAGCGAATGGATAAACGACTATGTCCGGTCGTGCGACGAATTCCAACATAACAAATCTCCACGACACGCGAAGTATGGGTTACTCCAACCATTAGAAGTACCATATGCAGCATGGACCTCCATCTCGGTGGATTTCATTACCCAGTTACCCGAGTCCCAAGGACAAACCCAGATCATGGTAGTGGTGGATCGTTTCACAAAAATGGCACACTTTATAGGCTTAGCGACAAACACGACCGCAAAGGATGTGGCGGACACCTTCCTTAAGGAAGTTTGGAAACTTCACGGACTCCCCACCGAAATTGTCTCGGATATGGACGCAAAGTTTTCGGGCGAATTTTGGGAATCATTGTGCAAAGCATTGGGAATTAAGCGGCGAATGTCAACGGCATATCACCCACAGACAGACAGACAAACCGAAGGAACCAAGCAAGTGCTGGAAGGTTACCTTCGGAACTTCTTCAACTATGACCAAAACGACTGGTATCAGATGCTACTGTTGGCCGAATACGCCTACAATAATTCGAAAGCAAGCGCACATAAAATAACCCCTTTTTCGCCAACTACGGGTTCCATCCACAAACCGAGTGGATGAAGGAGAGAGAGGCTCAAAACCCAGGAGCCACCATGTATACGCACAGGATGAAAACAGTGCAGGAAAACGCAAGGACAACTCTCGAGCAGACAAGAGAAGCAAAGAAGAAATACTACGACCGGAAAGCAACGCCACAACCCGATATCGAAACAGGTGACTTGGTAATGTTGAACGCCAAAAACATTAAAAGCTAACAACCGACAAGGAAGTTCACCCCATGATTGTATGGCCCTTTTAAACTCTTAGAGAAAAAACGGAATCGGGCGTTCAAACTTGATATCCCGGCTCATTGGAAAATCCACCCAGTATTGCACGTTTGGCTACGCGAACCCTATAAAGTCTCTGACCGACCCAACCGAGAACAATCCCCGCGGGAACCAGAGGACGTCGAAGGTGATCTGGAATGGGAAGTTGAAAAAATTGTCAAAAGTGAGATAATCACCTACACGAGAAAGGTCAGAAGGGTAAACAAGGAGTTCAAGCAACTCCGGTACTTTGTGAAATGGGCAGGATGCTCAGAGGATGAGAATACCTGGGAACCACCGGACGGGTTGGGAAACGCCAGGGAAGAGGTGGAAAAATTTCATAGGAAGAACCCTGAGATGCCGGGGCCGAACTTGGATGAGTAGTATGAGAAATGTTTTCCACAAGGGGTAAAGCAAACGATTCTGGTTTTTACCCCTACCTTACGGAGCTTATAAAGGACAAAGAATGTATTATAATTAGACAAAAAGCATTCGGGACGAAACTTAAGAGGAGGGAGCTCGTGTTAGGCACAGAGCTCCCAGAAGGATAAGGGGGTCAAGTTACCATACCTTCGCGCACCAACCTTTAAAAAAGACTTAGCAACAGCCCCCCTCCGGTCCCGACGTTGGGACAGTAGGTCACCATACGCTGTCAGCAAAGTTTCGTCCCCTCACCAAAGACATCAGTAAAGAAGACCCTACTTGCAACACCGTATACATCGCGGCCCTCCGTCCGACCGGTTGCTGTTCCCAGGCTATATGAGAGGAGACCTCAGAGCACCTCATGCAGGGGAAAGCATCCAAATCGGAGGGTATCGCATAGAGTTGCAGCCACTACAAGTTTGGGTATCGAAAAGTGGCTACAAACTCACGGGACGTATATACCTCAGTTAGGCTTAATTGGTCCGGAAAGACGCCCAGTAACCAGTAGGAATCCACTATGCTCGGAAAGGGAGTGGGGGAACTCCCAAAAGGATTGTTGGCACGAGACCGATAACTATGGTCGCAACAGGTGGTTCGATCGATAGGAAAGAGTCGCGTAATGCCGGATAAGACTAATGGATGCCTCCTGCAGACCAGGTCAAAACTGAGCCAACAATATGGGGATTGGCCATCTTCTATCCTAGCGAATAATCGTCTGACATGCGAACACATGGACATTATTCGTAAACCTATTTTAGCAACGGATACATGTTCGTATAGCCATCTAGGGGGACGGGCACAACACCCTCCCCATGAGAGAGGCATACCTGACAATAAGTTGCGCAAACGAGAGTAGAAAGATAACGGACGTTCAGGGTCAAGTCGGGCTCCCACTTCAAAGAAGTCGATCGAGGTGGGCGACAGATACTTAGTTATAGGGAAAGATCATGTAGCCCGCAAACACCCAGACGCGGAATATAAATATCGAGGTGTCTTTGTAGCTGTTATCGATCATCAAGCAACGGAGAAGAGATCTTAACAATATATACACGTTAAACAAATATTTATCGTATCACCTACCTATTATTTTATCTTACGACTTGTGTCTCCTTAAAGGTATTCTCCGAAATTACCAACGATCGGGCCTAGTATATTCGCTTGTTCTTAGAATATTACTCCCCCCATAACAGCGTAAAATTACTTTTACCTCGCCGGTGTAATCCTCATCTATTACCCCGCCACCTACTGCTATTCCATGTTTGCTTGCCATTCCGCTTCTTGCTGCCAGCCTGCCATATGTTCCGCTGGGCTGTCCTATTGCGATTCCGGTCTCCACTAACATGTGTCTTTGGGCTGGTATGATGCCATCTTTTAAGGCATAAATGTCATGTCCTGCAGCCATCCTTGAACCTTTGGTTGGAAGTATCGCATTTTCTTGTGATCTTTTTATTCTGAGCCAGCTTGTTCTTCGCTTTTTTCCTTCCACAAGGCTGACCTGAATTAGCTCCTTTTTGTGGCAAAGGGAAACTTCGTAATGTTCCGGTTTAAAAAATGTCTGTTCGCAAAGCGTATCTCCCTCATCAAGCCGGTCCTCTGGCCGCCGGTGTCATGCATCAGGCTTGCCCCCTCTGTGTTCCGGGCCGTCTACTATTCAAAAATTGAACTTGGCTGGCCATTGACCCAATGGGATCTGTCGGGGGTTCCAGACCTTAGTCGTGAGGAAGTATTGCAGGTTCTGGTGGTTGGTGTATACGATGAGCGGATCGCCCGCTCCCGATAGGTAGTGTTTCCATTCGCAAAATGCTTCCAGGATTGCCAATAATTCTTCATCATGAATTTCGTAATTCCGTTGGGCATCGTTTAGCTTTCGTGAGTGGAACGCAACGGGATCTAATCGTTTTCCCAAGAGATGGGAAGGGATACAGCCTAGTGCAAGGTCACTAGCGTCTGTCTCGATTATGGTTTTTCGGTCCGGGTAAAAGTGTCCCAAAATAAGGGCTGAGGTAAATCTTCGCTTGAGTTCCTCAAAGCCTTAGTCCTGCTCTTCCCCCCACAACGATAAATGTTTTCCTCCCTTGGTTTTCCATGTGTCGGTACTCGGTTTGCAACCTTTGGAGAAGTTTTCTGTGAAGCGTCGGTAGAAATTTGGAAAACCAATAAAGATTTGTACATCTTTTACCGACCTTGGGGCTTTCCAATTGCGGCTACTTTCCACTAGCTTTTCGCCCATGGTCACGCCACTTTTGCCTACGATGTGTCCTAGGAATTCGACTGTGTGGACATGGGACACCGACTTCTTTATGGATACGGCGAGGGCATTGACCTATAGCCTGGCTAGTACTTGTTTGACCCGAGCCTCGTGTTCTTCCATCCTATTTGAGTATATTAGGATGTCATTCAAATATACTACACCTCAGTGATCCAGGAATTCTCGTAGGACAGTGTTGATCATGGCCTGGAACGTGCCGGGTGCGGTGACCAACCCAAATGGCCTTACTTTGTATTCATAATGTCCATATCGGGTACGGAAGGCGGTTTTCCTTTCATCTCCCTTTTTGATTCGGCTTAAGTGATAACCTTGCTTTAGGTCCAATGTCGTAAAGATAGTTGCACCAGCCACTCTTTCCCTTACGTCAGTCATGACCGGTAAAGGGAATTTGTTGAATATGGTTAACTTATTTAGTTGACGGTTGTCCACGCATAATCATAGTCTTCTGTCGGGTTTTGGGACAAACAGGATTAGTGTGCCTGCTGGAGATTTGCTATGAACTATTTTCCCTTCGGCTAACATTTTGTGAAGATATTTGTTTAGTTCTTCTAATTGGTAAGCAGACATTGGGGATATAGGTCCCCCGGGTGGAGTGGCTCCGTCTTTGTGGTCAATCGCATCGTCGAACGTTTGCCCAGGAGCCACCATTTCTGCTTTTTCATTCTCAAACAATTCCTTGTATTGCCAATATGGCTTCCGTAATCCTTCTAGTTGAACCTTCTCTTGTCTGGTGGATCTGATCCTCCCAATCATTCTTGCTTCTTCATCAAAAGCTACCGTCTCGTCCCATTCAAACATGTCGGCGCTGCCTTCAACTTGTGTATGTTCCATACATTTGGTGTGTTCGACGCACCATTTCTCCGGGGTTTCGATATTCGTTATCGGATGTTCGTGGTGCCACCATCCAAACGGTATGATCATATCACATTTGCCTGCTTCAGCAATCTCGCTGGAGACCATAATTGTATGGCCATTGGTAGTTATTTTGTGTTGGATCGGATGTGAATAGTATTTTCCTCCCGTGGAGGATACTTCGCCATTGAATGGGGTTATTATAAGCGCTTTTTCCCTTATTTTGTAAGGTACTTTGAGGGAGCGTACAGTGTTTTGGTTTAGGAGGAATATGTTAGCGCCAGAGTCTCGTAAGACTCTAATTTTATGCCATTTGTCTGATATGATTAGGATGGCATTTCCTTCAGGGCCCTTGTAGTGCCGTGGATTTGGTTTATATTTTGTGCGCTTGGGGCCGGGGCCTTGTGTCTGATAAGCTCTCTCCATTGTGGTACCCTTTTGGGTTTGTTCCCGCGCCTGCGCAGTTTCAGCTCATGATGCCTCCACAGACAAAGTGCTTTTTCCTTTCACCAAATATTTTTGAAAATATAAAATAGTTTGATGATGGTTGCGAAGTTCCAAGGGTAGGATTTTTCTTGAAAGGTAAAATCCTCTTTGTTTGTATTTCTGGCAGCCCACTACTAGTGGTCTTTATTCCCTGCGGAGGGATTACTATGTACCAGGGGTAGTTCGTCTCATGATTCGTGCTTTGCGGCTTGGATGGGCCTTCTGTTCTGACCGACTTATCCACACTTATCGGTGGTTACGAGGAGTCTACCGTATCATCTCTTAATTCCTCCAACCCGAGCTGAGGTTTCTTCATGTGGTGGGTAGCGGTTCTGTGTGTGCAATGAACATACCCAACTACTATGAGCGAAATCTGGAGGTCGTGTGCTTCGTCCGAAATGACAACCAAATGGGGTTTCTTGTTATTGTGTAGGTCGACCCATAGCACTCATGTGTTATTTTCCCTTGTGAGATTCTGTTCTTTTAATTGTTTTCGATCATGTGCTTTAAGACCTGCCTCTGGGGACGATTACCCTGGTGTCACTCTCGTCTGATGCCAGCTATTCCCTCATCACCTTGGTTCAAGTTCCGTACTTGGCTCTTGACTTGCTGTCTTTGTCGTCTTAGGTTTTCTAGTAACCGTCGTTAGTCCTAAGGGTCACCCCAACAAGAGGAGCCGTTTTTCGGGTCGTGTTGCGCAAGTAGGGTTACTTCGCTGCTGTCTTGAGTTTATCTCGGATATATACTTTTCGTCATCTTCGCCGTACAAGACGCAGGTGCTACCTGACACCCAGTCGGAACTTATCAGGTTTTTGGGTCCAATACAGTCAAAGGGTATGAGCGGAAGTGTTCCATTCAGATTATTTCGGTTCCCGGTTTGATGGCCGGACTACCCACCTGCCGTCACCAGTGGTGCCAATGAGCGTTATAGCTCCTCTTCTTGAATAAAGGTCCATGCTAGTGGCCTTTGGCTCACTTGTCACGAGGTTTTCCCACGGCTATCCTCAGCCATGGTGGCTACCCTTGGCTTTCTAGGCTTTGGGTGATTCGATCTTCCTCCTGGTAACGGGAACGATTTCCTTTGGATTGTGCTGACTTGAATCTCTTTCTGACAGTGCTTTCATCCGTCGTATGATACGGTACATCTTGTGCATTATCCCTTGGCCTTTCGTTAATCGAATATCTCTTGGTCGATACCGGTGTGCGTGATGGCCCAAACTCGCTGCATAATTTTCTCCTGGGGCGCCACGTTCCCTTTGTCTCCCTTTTCCTCCTTTTTCTTATCCTGGTATACCCTTTTCTCTTTAGCGGTAACCTTATGTTTTTTCGTTGGCTTTGCCATTGTTGGCTCCTCACGTTTCCTTTTCCCACTTGCATTTGACCCTCACAAATTATTGTCCTTAAGCCTTTTTCCTTCCTGGAAATCTTGTTCGTCGGGGACAGCGTGTCCGAGAGCTGCTAGCCAATCTCTGTCGTCGGCGTATTCTTGATGCATTGACATTCGCCGTACAGCCTCAGCTTGTATTTGGTCTCCGATCAACTTGTGGAAGGCAATTCCATTAATCTTGGCTTTGACATTCCAATTTTCAAATTCCAGCAGAAATTGGTTGATGTCATTCTTGTATCGGACTTTCAACATTTCTCGTAGGCCTTTTTCTTCTTCATGGGTAGGACCGAATCGACCTAGAGCTTATTCGGCAAAGACATCCCAGAATTCGTAACCTTGCTGTCCTATATGGCCTAATTCGCCGGTCATCTGGTTCCGGTAGGTCATAGCGAAGGATGATAATTGTCATCCTTTTGATTTGGACAAGGCGGATTTGACACTGTCCACCTCGTCCTGACACTGGTATGGGTTTCGATCGAAAAAGGCCTTGCAGGTAGTTCGCCAAAACCGAATATCTTGATGTTTGGCATGTTCGTATTCTGATGGGGGTTGCGCTGGATGTTTTGTCCCTTCTCCAATGGCCTTTTCCAAGGCCCTGGAGAATTGTATCTCGTCCTCCGTAGCTTCTCTGTATTTTGCCTGATCAGTTTTTTCCTTTTCTGCAGGCTTCTCACTTCATTTGTCAGGTCTCTCGTCCCGCCTGGCTCGTCTCTCATCGTCACTTCCTTCCCCTTCACGATCTCCGGGATCGGTTGTGCCTCATGCAGTCCCATGCATTATAGGAGGTGGTCGTCCTCTACCTCCTCCTCCTGTCGCTCCCCCAGTTCTTTCTCGGGTTGGGTATGAACGCTTGCCTTTGACCTGGCCCATCAAGGCAGTAACCCCTTGTGTCAACTCGGCTATGTGGCTTTCCTGCCTTTCTTTGGCTTCTTTATTGGCTTCTAATTCCGCCATCATAGTGTTGAGTATCCTTTCGTGGTTTTGTAGTTCGCATTGATGTTGGACTTTTGGGTCTAGTAGTTCCTGTCCCAAATGTTTATCTCTACCCATTGCCGCTGCTCCTTCCGCCTGTATGGTCTGGTGGAGGTGTGATGTGACCTGCTGGTGCTGGGTCTGACAGCTATCTTGTCCATCCATCCTTCCACTGACCCTGTTGAGCGCTTCATGTAGCCCCTTCGTTGCCGCTTCTGCTTGTACCAGGCTGGTGTCTATTTGTTGCCGCTCCGTTCCTATGGATCTGGCGCCCGTCATTACGTCCTGTTTGACTTTTCGCAGTTCCCGGACCAAATGTTGTATTTGGGGTGGAAGGGACTGGAACGCTAGGTGTTCCTTATCAATGCTATGGGCTAGGTTGTCATCGTACAGGTGTAGACTTCGGTTGATGCCGTCAAGTCGTCGGGACATTTCAGCCGATCATACTGGTTCTGCTGGTGTTTGGGACTGTTGGGACTGGGACCATCTCATCGTGGCTTGGTGGAAGTGTCCGGAGGGCAGACCGGGAGATATTCTGGTATCGGTGGATCTAGCGATCCTGGGGTCTTGGTCTGTCACCGTTGGAGCTTGGGACTCTGAGAGTTGATCTGTCTCCCTCGGATCTGGTCCTGCTCCCTCGGGGTTAGACCTCGACATTTTGAAGTAGGAAAGTGTTTCTTATCCTTCTGGTGATAAAAGTGAGTTTGATTGAGTTGCGATTCGTATTGGTGATCGATATCGCTCGTGCGTCTTGGTAACGTAGAGAATAACAATATGCTATTATGGGGGTAGTAATATTCTTAGAACAAGCGAATATACTAGGCCCGATCGTTGGTAATCTGGAGAATATGTCTCGGAAGACGAAACTCAAGATAGAAGTGTAATGTAGGCAGAACGATAAATCTTTGTTTAACCTTCATATATTGTGAAGGTCTCTTCTCTGCTGCTTGATGACCTTCTAACTAACTGGGCTCTTGCCCGCTACTTATACCCTTTTCCAGGGAACTTTATAAACCGCTAGTTCTTGAGTACCTTTGGTACTTTAGCGAACTCTCATAAATGTGCGACTTTAATCATAGCTAAGTTAATTGCGTCCAATTACTTGCTTTCGATCTTTAAGTCATATGAACTTAGTCTGTATATGTAGCCTGGCTCGCTATCAATCCAGTCGTTCCTTCCGGTCATGTTGTGATCAACATTTCTCATGCCGGGTAATCATATGCTTGCGTCTTACATATCAGACTACATATGTCGGTCGGCTTAACTTTGAAGTGTTATTACTTCTTATCTAACCTTTCAAACTTTGCCATATGACTTCCTACTTATGGAGATTCATTTCTTCTATAGAAGTCGTCTGAAACCCCTCGGTCGCAGTGCTCGTGCCGATGCCTGGAGACTGATTTGCAATCCGAGTATAGTAATAATAACTATGATGGCTGTGTGGGTCGAACTTGGCACCTCCGGTAAAAAAGTCGAAGACTGATCCGATAGGCCACAATGTACTGTGGGGTAACTAGGGTCTTCTCAACTCAGGTCTTTGGTGAGGGGACGCAACTTCCCAGGTGACATGTGGTGACCTATTGTGCCAACGTCAGGGCTTGAGGCGGGTGTTGACAAGTTCTTTTCAGAGGTTAGTGCGCGGAGGTAGGCTAACCTGACCCCCTTATCCTCCTGGGAGCTTTGTGCCTAAGATATACATTCTGTAAAGGAAGATTGGAACTTTGAAGCCAAAAATGGCCAGGCAAATGTGGCCCGTAAGACTTACTATTTTAACTGTATCATCATGAAAGATGGTTGTATTTAATGAAGTAACAGGATTTTTGTCTACTCAAATTTGAAAAATTTGCTTCACCAGAAGTGCCAGGAAGATACAGGATGCATGAAATGCAAGTCAAGTTTTTTTGCTGATGTGGATGGGATGTTACAATGAGGAATGTAACATCCACCTGAGCGAGATGATGGGAAATGGGTTTCCCCAAGATCACAACCACTACGACCAGAGCATCGATAAAAGTGCTTTATATCAGACACAATTACCACCACCACGACCGCTTCCCCCTCCTCAACCACAAAATGGCTCTGGACACGGACACACCAGGGCTGAACAAATGAAGAGAATAACATAAGCCGAATGCTTTCAGAACGACTGGCGGCCTAAAGGACACAACATACGGGCTGGATACCACCCCAGGGCATATTGGGTATGAGAGTGGCTTAATAGCAAGGATAAGTAAAAAAGAAGGATGGGGAAGCTTCAGAGGATGGGACTTTGGGGGGAGCGGCGTGAAAAAATTATTTGAGATGTCAAAAAGCTAGAAGGCTGAATCAGCGAAATCCTGAAATGAATAGACCAAGACAAAGAAATCGTCGGTATCACTGATGCAATGATCAAAGCTAGGCAAGCGACGATGGTTGCTCACCAACAATGAGCATCAGAAATCGGCAACCTCACCAGTGAATGATGCCACAGTATTACAAGGCCCGCGAATGGGAGATGAAGAGAGGCAAGAGAGAGCCAGGAGAGCTGAGACTACAAATGGATACGTTTGAAAGATAAGCATCGTGAGACCGATGCAAGCACGGGAAGGGAGCTAATGTCACAAACGGTGACTAAGCAAGGCAGGCATTCTCATGACTAGCATATATTAGTCATCAGTTTGTCATATTTCGCACTCTGAGATCAGTTGACTCCTAGGCTTTCAGAGAATAACTCGAAAGCGTGTCATTGAGTTATTGTAATTGGTTAATTAGTGACATGACTCACGTTGGTAGTCATGGGGTTTATGTATCTCACATATGCCTGCTAGTTATGAGTTATGGGTTTCCCGCATGTGACTCCTTGGGGGCAAGGACATGTTTTAGGGGTTTTGATTAGTTGCGAGATATGGCGCAGCTGACTCGCACGAGTCAGGTGAGGGATTTCACACCATGACTCAATATCAGTCATGAGTCACATGACACATGACTATGAGTCACGCAGGGTTGGGGATGAGAGAAGAACTCCACTATAAGGGCACATTCCGGGAGCGGGATTTGGGTTCTCCTGTTAGGCACCGAGCTCCCCGATGGATAAGCGGGTCAAGTTACCCTACCCATGCGCACGGATCTCTAAACAAGACTTAGCAATACCCCCCTCCAGCCCTGACGTTGGGACAATAGGTTACCATAGGTCGTCTGGGAAGTTGCGTCCTCTCACCAAAGACCTAAGTAAAGAAGACCCTACTTAAAAAATCAAACATCATAGCCTATCAAAACAGGGTTAAACGTTTTTACCGGAGGTCAAGGGTTCGACCCACACACCCGTCATAGTTATTATTACTATACTTGGATTGCAAATCAGTCTTCAGTTATCGGCACGAGCACCGCGACCGAGGGGTTTCTGCCAACTCCTATCGAAGAAATGAATCTCTATAAGTAGGAAGTCACATGGCGGAGTTTGAACGGTTGGTTAAGAAGTTATGGCCCTTCAATGTTAAGCCGACCGACATATGTAGTCTGATATGTAAGACGCAAGCATATCATTACCAGGCATGAGAAATGTTGATCAGAAGATGACAAGAAGGAACGACTGGAATGATAGCGAGCCAGGCTACATATAGAGAGTAAGTTCATATGACTCGAAGATCAACTGCAAGTAATTGGACGCAATTAACTTAGCTATGATTAAAGTCGAAGTGGTGTGCGAATTGTCAGGGTCAAACGGTGTTCGCACATTCATGAGCAGTTGGCCAAAATACAAGGGGTACTTAAGAACAATAGGTGTTTGAAGTACCCCGGAAAAGGGTATAAGTAGCGGGCAAGAGTCCGGGTAGTGGGAAGGTCTTCAAGCAAACGAGAAGAGCCCTTAACAATATATACAGGTTAACAAATATTTATCATTTCACCCAAGTTATAATTCTCCCTTGAGCTTCTTCTCCCTAGACGTATTCTCCGAAGTACCAACGAACGGGCTTATTATATTCGCTTGTACTTAGAATATTACTACCCCCATAACCGTATATTGTTATTCTGTATGTTACCGAGATACTCAAGCGATATCGATCACGAATACGAATCGCAATTTCATCAACTCAATGAACCTTACCTTTACCAACAATCAAACTCATTATATCACTAAAAGGATAAGAACCACTTTGGTACTTCAAAAATGTTGAGGTCTAACCCCGAGGGAGCAGGACCAGATCCTAGGAAGACAGATGAACTCTCCCTGTCACAAGCCCTCACAGTGACATCGCACGCCACAAGGATCGCGAGATCCACAGAAACTAGAGTATCTTCCGCTGTGCCCCCCGGGCTGTTCTAGCGGGCCGCGTTGAGTAGGTCAAGGTCCGAACAGTCTCACACTCCAGGGGAACCTATATAAAATCCTGAAAGGTCCAGACTACTTGACCGCATCAACCGAAGTCTACACCTTTACGCGGACAAGTTAGCCCAAAGTATCGACCAGCAACACCTAGCGTTCCAATCCCTTCCATCCCAAATCCAACACTTGGTACGGGAACTGTGCAAAGTGAAAAGAGAAATTATGACAGGGGCACAATATATTGTAATAGAGCGGGAACAAATAGATACCAGCATGGTACAGGTGGAAGCGGCAACAAAACGGCTCCAAGACGGGCTCAAAAAGGTCAGTGGTAGGATGGAAGGACATAATAACCGTCAAACCCAACAGGAGCAGGTCACATCACTCCTCCACCAAACTATACAAGCAGAAGGACCTGGCGCAATGGGCAGGGACGAACAGCAAGGACAGGAACTCCTAGATACAAAAGCCCAGCATCAACAAGAACTACAGAACCACGAAAGAATACTCAACCTTATGAGGGCTGAATAGGAGGGAAACAAAGAAGGCAGAGAAAGAGAGGAAAGCCAGATAGCCGAGTTAACTGAACCAGCTGCCTCGTTGATGGGCCAGGTCAAAGGCAAGCTTTGAAACCCAACCCCGGAACCAAGCGCGGGAGCAGGAGGGGGAGGTAGTGGCCGACTACCTCCCACAATGGACGGGACTGCGGCAGGCACCCCAGATCCTGGAGATAGCAAAGTTGAAGGAAGTGACGATGAGAGACGAGGAAGGTGGGACGAGAGACCAAATACACGAAATAAGAAGCCGGCAGTAAAGGAAAAAACTGCCGAGGTGCCTCAGAAATACGGAGATGCTACTGAAGACAAAATACGGATCTCCTGGGCCTTAGGAAACGCCATTGGAGATACCACCAAGCGTCCAGCTCAACCCACATCAGAATACGAACATGCCAGATACCTGGATATCCGGTTTTGGCTAACCACATGGAAGGACTTTTGGGATTGCAACCCATACCAATGGCAGGACGAGGCGGACCGTATCCATTACGTCTTGTCGAAAGTAAAAGGATGACAAGTAGCCTCTTTCGCTATGACGTTCCGGAACCAAATGGCTGGCGAATTTGGCCAATCATGACAGGAAGGTTATCAATTATGGGATGTCTTTGCCGAACAAGCTATACGCCGATTTGGTCCGACTCATGAAGAAGGAAATGCCCTATGAGAAATGTTGAACGTGGGATACAACAATGATAGTAACCAATTTCTATTGGAATTCAAAAATTGGAATGTTGAAGCAAAGGTGACTGGAATCGCCTTCCGAAAATGAGTCCAAGACCAAATACCGGATGAGGCTCTACCGCGAATGTCAATGCATGAACAATACGCCGACGACAGAGATTGGATGAAAGCTCTGCTACAAGCGGTCCGCGATAAGAAAGATTTCCAAGATGGAAAACGACATAAGGACAATAATTTCTTGTGGTTGAATACAAGTGGGAAGAGGAAACGTGACGAGCCAACAATGGCAAATACAGCAAAAAAACCTTTGTATGCTGCTAAAGAGAAAAGGGAATACCAGGCGAAGAAAAAGGACGAGAAGGGGGACCAAGGGAAGGAGGCGCCCTGGCAGAAGAATTATGCATCGAGTTTGGGCTGACGCACACACCAGTATCGACCAGAAAGTGGTCGAGGAACGACAAGCAAAAGGGCAATGTACTAGATTTACCCTAACAAACTGCGGATGGAAGCACTGTCAGAAAGAAATTCGAGTCAGGAACATCCAAAGTAAATCGTTCAAGTTACTGGGAGGAAGATCGAACCACCCAAAGCCTAGGAAGTCAAGGGTAGCGGGGTTGGCCGAAGATAGCCGTGGAGGAACCTCGCGACAAGCGAGCCAAAGGCCACTAGCATGGACCTTTATGGAAGAGGAGCAGCTATAAAGCTCACTGACACCACTGGCGATGGCATGTGGGTAGTCCGGCCATCGAACTGGGAACCGAAATCATGTGAAGTGAACTCTTCAGCTCATACCCTTTGAGTGCATCGATTCTAAAAGCGTGATAAGTTCTGACTAGGAGACAGGTAGCACCTGGGAGTTGTACGATAAAGACGTTCAGAAGTCTATATCCCTGATAAAATCAAGACCGCAGCGAAGGAACCCACCTTGAAGCAACACGACCCGAAACCGGCTCCACTTGTTGGGGGGACCCCTAGGACTAACGAGGGTTCGTAGAAAACCTAAGAGGACACAAGGACAGCAAGAAAAGAGCCATGTACGGAACTCCAGCCATGGTGATGAGTGAGATGCTGGCATCAAACGATTGTGACACCAGCGTAATCGTCCCCAGAGGCAGGTCTTAAATGACACAATCGAAATCCATTCAAAGAAAAAAATCTCCCGAGGAAAAGACCCACAAGTGCTATGGGTGGCACTATACGATAACAAGACACCCAATGTGGTTCTCATGTTGGACGAAGCGCCCGACCTCAAGATTTCTCTAATAGTAATTGGGCACGTTCATTGCATACCCAGAACCTGTCCCAACCTGATGAAGAAATGTTAGTTTGGGCTGATGGAAATAGGCGATAGGTATGGTAGATTCTTCGTGATTACCGATAAGTGTGGATAACTCGGTCTGAACGGAAGGCGCATCCGAGCTACAAAACACCAGTCAACAGACCAACTACCCCTGGTATGTGGGAATCCCTTGGCAGGGAATAAAGACCACTAGTAGTGGGCTGCCCAATATACAAACAAAACCAGATTTGCTCATTTAGGAAAAGTCCTACCGTCAAATTTCCCAACCATCATCAACCTACTTTATATTTTCAAATATATTTGGTGAAAGGAGAAAGCAGTCTGTCTGAGGAGGCTTCTTGAGTTGAAACTGCCCAGGCACGGTAACAAACTCAAAACGTTACAATGAAAAGAGTTATTGAGACAGAGGCCCCCGGCCGAAGCCAACAAACACAAACCATGTCCAGAACACTACTAGTGCCCTGAAGGTAATGCCTACCTTGTCATATCGGACAAACAGCACAAAATTAAAGTCTTACTAGACTCTGGCTCAAACATATTTCTACTAAACCAAAACACCGCACACACCCGCAAAGTACTTTACCAAATAAGACTCAACCCGCTTAAAATAACCGCATCCAATGGCGAAGTATTCTCCACAGGAGAAAAATACTATTCACAACCAATTGAACTGGAAATACACAACAATAGCAATACAACTATGGTCTCCTGCGAGATCGTAGACTCAGGAAAATATGATATGATTATACCCTTTGTCTGGTGGCTCCACGAACACCCGATAAGGAATATTGAAGCCCTGGGAGATAGTGTTTCGAACACGCCAAATATGTGGAACATGTACAAGCAGAAGGTATCGCTGACATGTTGGAATGTGACAAGAAGGTGGTTTTCGATGAAGAGGCCAGAATCATAGAAAGGATCGGATCCAGAAGCTAGGAGGAACTACAACCAGAAGGATTACCAAAGCTGTATTGGCAGTACAAGTAATTGTTTGAGAATGAAACTGCAGAAATACTGGCTCCTGGGCGAACCTTCGACCACGCGATCAAGCTCAAGGACAGAGCCACTCCACCCCCGGCACCTATATACCCAATGTAGGCATACCAACTAGATGAATTAAGAAAATATCTTCAACAAATGTTATCCAAAGAGATAATAGTTCATAGCAAATATCCAGCAGGCGCACCAATCCGGTTTGTCCCCTAACCTGACGGAAGACTAAGATTATGCGTGGACCACCGCGAACCAAATAAGAGAACCATACTGAACAAATACCCTTTACCGCTCATGACCGAACTGAGGGAAACAGTAGAAGGTGCGACCATCTTCAACAAACTAGACCTAAAAGACAGTTACCATATGATTCAGATCAAAAAAGGAGTAAATGGCAAACCGCTATTCGCACCCGATATGGACATTAAGAATACCAAGTAATGCCATTTGGTTTGGTCAATGCACCAGCCACATGCCAAGCCATTATGAACACTATCCTGGGAGAATTTCTAGATCACAGAGTCGTAGTATATTTGGATCATATCCGAATTTACTCAAAGACTATAGAAGAACGGGAGACCCTTTTTAAACAAGTACTAGCCTGGCTAGAACGTCATAACCCTGCAGTGTCCTTCGAGAAATCTGTGTTCCATGTCGACACAGTTGAATTCCTAGGATACATCGTAGGAAAAACCGGAGTTACTATGAGCGAAAAGGAAGTTGAGGTGATCCTCAATTGGAAGGCCCCAGGACCGGTAAAAGATGTCTAAATCTTCATTGGTTTTGCGAACTTCTATCAACGATTCATAGAAAACCTTTGAAAAGTCTGCAAACGAATTACCGACACGTTAAAAATGAAAGGAGGAAAACATTTATGGTTTGGGGAGAAGAACAGGATAAAGCTTTCGAAGAACTTAACCGACGCTTTGCCTCAGCCCCTATCCTAGCACCCTTTTACGCGGACCGAAAAACCGTAATTGAGAGCGGCGCTAGCGACTTTGCCCAAGGCTCTCTCCTTTCTTAGTGCTTGGGAAAACGATTACACCCCGTTGCATTCCACTGACGAAAGGTAAACGATGCCGAAGGGAATTACGAAATTCATGATAAAGAGTTATTGGCAATCCTGGAAGCTTTCAGCGAATGGAAACACTATCTGTTGGGAGCCGACGACCCGGTGAGGGTATACAGCGATCACCAGAACCTCCAATACTTCCTCACGACTAAACTCTGGAACCCTGAACAGATCCGATGGGCTCAATAGCTAGCCAATTTCAATTTTAAAATAGTATACCGCCCCGGCAGCCGAGGGGCCAAACCTGATACATTAAGCCGGCAGTCGGAGTACCACCTTGTGGAGGGAGCTACGCATCGCGAACATACACTTTTGAAACCAGAACATGGTGCATTTTTCCTTTGCCAGGAAAAGGACCGAATTCAGGTCCGCCTTGTGGAAGGAAAAAAGCGAACAACAAACTGGCTCAGAATAAAAAGACTGCAACACAATGCGATAGTCCCAACAAAAGATGCCAGGATCGCAGCAGGACATGACATTTACACCTTCAAGGATGGCATCATAATAGCCCAAAGACATATGTTAGTGGATACCAGAATTGCAATAGGACTGCCGAGCAGAAGATACGGCCGGCTGGCTCCAAGAAGTGGCTTGGCAAGCAAACATGGAACTGCAGTGGGCGGCAGAGTTAGAAATGCGGATTATACCGGCGAAATAAGAGTGATATTATGGAACCATGGGAATCCCAGTTACGAATTCAAGGCACCCGACCGTATCACATAACTAATCGTCGAAAAAATCCAAACACATGATGCCATGCCAATCGATAACCTGGAAGACATGGAAAGGGGAACTTGGGGATACAGCTCTAGCGACATCGGCCCCAAAGGGCTAATTAGGTGTAAATAACTCAAAGTAAAAATGCGCTTCCTGAATTGAGACCCACAAGACAACTCATACTTTGAAAAAGAAGATATTCACAGACACACCAGCCTACTAGACGAGATAACAATGCTCTCCTTTGTCATGATTGGACCAATACAAATACAGACCATGGAGGACTGATTCTTGGACAGAATAAGAACGGCAGGAAAAGAGGATGATACCTGGACGGCACGAAAAGGGGAGCTAAGACAATTAAAACAAAGAGGGGAAACACTACCAAAGAACTGCCAGTGGGAGGTGGAAGATGGACTACTCTATTACCAAAATACACTATTCATCCCTTGGAACCAAGAAGTTTTAACGGAGATCGGAAAAGGATATCACGACTCAAAGGTAGCCAGACAGGTCAGACAAAAAAAAAGTATCGAGCGAGTCACTAGAAACCTGCACTGGGAAAAACTAGCAGAATAAATCAACAACTATGTCCGGTCTTGCGATGAATGTCTACATAACAAATCTCCACGACACTGGAAGTATGGATTACTCCAACCATTAGAAGTACCCTACCCGGCATGGACGTCTATCTTAGTGGATTTCATTACCCAGTTACTTGAGTAACAGGGACAAACCCAGATCATGGTAGTAGTGGATCGTTTTACTAAAATGGCACATTTGATCGGCTGAGCGAGAGATGCGACCGCAAATGACGTTGTGGATAGCCTCCTTAGGCAAGTCTTGAAACTTCAATGACTACCCTGCTAAATGGTATCGGACATGGACGCAAAGTTTTCGGCACAATTTTAGGAGTCTTGTGCAAAGCATTATGAATTCAAAGCGGAAGGTTGACGGCATATCACCCACAAACGGACGGACAAAGTGAAAGAACCAACCAAGTGCTGGAAGCTTACATTTGCAACTTGGTCAACTATGACGAAAACGACAGGTATCAGCTACTACGGTTAGCCGAATACGTCTACAATAATTCCAAAGCAAGTCCCACATAAACTAACCCCCTTTTTCACCAACTACAGGTTCCATCCACAAACAGAATGGACAAATTCAAAGACAGGCTCAAAGCCCAGGGACCACAATGTATACGGATTGGATGAAAACAGTGCAGGAGAAAGCGAGAACAACTCTCGAGCAAACAAGGGGGGCCATGAAGAAATACTACGACTGGCGAGCAACACGACAGCCAGACATCGAGATAGGTGACTTGGTAATGTTAAACACAAAAAACATCAAGAGCAAACGACCAACAAGAACGTTCACCCCACGATTGTACGGCCCTTTTAGAGTTTTAGAGAAAAAAGGGAATACGGCGTTCAAACTTGATATCCCGGGGCGCTGGAAAATCCACCACGTATTTCAGGTCTCCCTTCTGGAACCCTATATGGTCTCTGACCGACCAAATCGAGAACAACCCCTACGAGCACCAGAGAAGGTCGAAGGTAACCAGGAATAGAAGGTTGAATGAATCGTTCAAACCGAGATAACCACCTATACCAGAAAGGTCGGAAGGGTTAACAAGGAGTTCAAGGAACCCCGATACTTTGTAAAATGGGCAGGATGCTTAGAGGATGAAAATACCTGGGAACCACTGGAGGGGTTTGAAAACGCCAGGGAAGAGGTGGAAAATTTTGATAGGAAAAACCCGGAAATGCCGGGGCCGAACTTGGTTAAGTAGCATGAGAAACGTTTCCCACAAGTGGACAAGTAAACCCTTCTGGTTTTTACCCCTACCATACAGAGCTCATGAAGTATTAACAATATCTCAGAGCTAGACAAAAGTGTTCAGGACGAAACTGAAGAGGAGGGAGCTCGGGTTGGGCACAGAGCTCCCAGATTGCTAAGCGGGTCAAGTTACCCTACCCATGCGCACAAACGTCTAAAAAGACTTAGCAACACCCCCCTCGAGCCCCGACGTTGGGATAATAGGTTACCATAGGTCGTCTGCGAAGTTGCGTCCCCTCACCAAAGACATACGTAAAGAAGACCCTTCTTCCAACACCCTACATCGTGACCTAGTATCGCAACAGTCGTAGACCTTTTTACCGGAGGCCACGTGTTCGACCCCCACATCCCTCATAATTATTATTACTATACTCAGATTGCAAATGAGTCTGCAGGCATCGGCACCAGCACTGCGACCCAGGGGTTTCTACCAACTCATATGGAAGAAATAAATCTCTATAAGTAGGAAGTCACACGGCCGAGTTTGAACGGTTGGATAAGAAGTTATCGCACTTCACACTTAAGCCAATCCTCATATCTAGTCTGAGATGTAAGACGCAAGCATATGATTACCCGGCATGAGAAATGTTGATCAAAACATGAGCGGAAGGAACGACAGGAATGATGGCGAGCCAGGCTACATATACAGAGTAAGTTCATATGACTTCAAGATTGAGAACAAGTAATGGGACGCAATTAACTTAGCTATGATTAAAGTCGAAGTGGTGTGTGAAGTGTCAGGGTCAAAAGGTCTTAACACATTCATGAGAAGGTCGCTAAAGTACAAGCGGTACTTAAGAACAATTGGCCTATCAAGTACCCCGGCAAAGGGTATAAGTAGCGGGCTAGAGTCCACCTAGTTAAAAGGTCATCAGGCAATGGAGAAGAGACCTTAACAATATATACACGTTAACAACTATTTATCGTTTCACCCATATTATAATTCTACCTTGAGCTTTGTCTCCCTAGACGTATTCTCCAAAGTACCAACGAACGGGCTTAGTATATTCGCTTGTACTTAGAATATTACTACACCCATAGCATCTTCACACAACCTTCTAACCTATTTGACCTAGTAATGGGACACTCACTAGTTATCGGACACTTTTTAAAATATGACATATAAAGTTGAAATTGAAATAGCATAGCCCATTGGAGATCAAAGGACGTATTACTCAAGCATAATGTAAACTACTATCCATAGTTTCAGCCTATGAAGAAATAATCTCCTCTTTCTGTAGAGGAATATTGGTAATTGACCTAAAAGGGTAATATAGGAAGAATTTGCAACACCACCATTGATGAGTAATTTGACAGACTAAAACAGGTTTAATTTGGAAATACTTTTCTATATAAACTATTCTTAGGGTCTGTTTTATAATACCCTAAAGAATCATGGCACTTCCTCCCTTATTTAACTGGAGTTGTTCATTTTAAGTTGTGGTTATTTTTGTCCTCTTCTGATTACACCACTCTCATAGTACACAGGAAGCAACTACACTCTCGGAATACTACCTCAAACCTGCAACTAATACGAATGCCTTCCTCCAAGGATAGCATTGAGACACGGCTCCAAGAAGCCTTCAAGGCCCATGCGGCTGAGACAACTCTTTTTGTCCGCAAACTGTCTTTCCCGTTTGAAGTACCAAAATCCACCCTCCACAATTGAATCTCCCCAAAGACAACACTGACAAAGACAGCTCATGAATCGCAACAGCTTCTGTCCAATACAGAGGAGTAAGCATTAAGTTCCGGGATCACGAAGTGGGATGATTATCGATTTCCAACTCACTGCAGTCATGTCTTTCAAGTGGGTCAGAGTCTCCTTCATGCAAGGAAGTCCATGGACCAAGTTGGAGAGCATTGGTTGACGCCCTTTCCGGGTCACCATCCTGACTTGGGTTCCAAAATAGGACGATGTATGGATAGGGAAGGAGCTCTGGCCACTGACCTGGATTTCTCTCGAAAGCATCTTGATCACTTCTATCACATTCGGTGCAAGTTTCATGTCAAGGATGACGACACCTGGAATACAGATGAGAAGGGATTCGCTATTGGATTAGAAGAAGCAGGAACCATGATCTGCGGTGCCTCCCACCAAAATCCCAGCTTCATCCAAGATGGTAGTCGTGATTCGGTCACAATTGTTGAGGCAATATCAGGTGGAGTGCAAGTCTTGCCTCCCCTGGTTATCTTCGAGGCCAATGCACACTTGATGGGACACCACACCAATATTGAGATTGAAGAGAAGGAAGAGGCATTCTTTGCCACCTCCCCCAAAGGTTACACCAATACTGAGATAACATTTCAGTGGTTTCAGGAGGTATTTGAACCAAGGACACGTCCGGCAAAAGGTATCAACCAGCATCGTATTCTTGTATTGGATGGCCATTCAACAGATTGTTAGGCACAGCTCTCAGAAGGCTAAGAGGGCCAAGGTACCCTACCTTCGCGCACAAACCTCTAAAAAAGAGTTAGCAACACCCCCCTCCAGCCCCGACGTTGAGACAGTAGGTTGCCATATGTTGCCGGGGAAGTTGCGTCCCTTCACCAAAGACATAAGTAAAGAAGACCCTACTTGCAACACCGTACATCGCGGCCTATCGGATCAGTCTTGGACATTTTTACGGGAGGTCACCTGTTTGACCCACACACCCGTCATAGTTATTATAACTATACTCGGATTGCGAATCAGTCTCCAGGCATCGGCACGAGCAATGCGCCCGAGGGGTTTCTGCTGACTCCTATAGAAGAAATCAATCTCTATAAGTAGGAAGTCATACGGCGGAGTTTGAACGGTTCGATAGGAAGTAATGGCGCTTCAAAGTTAAGCCGACCGAGATATGTAGTGCGATATGTAAGATGCAAGCATATGATTACCCGGCATGAGAAATGTTAATCACAACAAGACCGGAAGGAACGACTGGTATGATAGCGAGCCAGGCTACATATACAGACTGAGTTCATAGGACTTAAAGGTCGAAAGCAAGTAATTGGACGCAATTTACTTAGCTATGATTAAAGTCGAAGTGGTGTGCGAATTGTGAGGGTCAAACAGTGTTCGCACATTCATGAGAGTTCACTGAGGTACAAGAAGTACTTAAGAACAATGGGTGTATGAAGTACCCCGGGAAAGGGTATAGGTAGCGGGCAAGAGCCGGGGTAGTTAGAAGGTCATCAAGCAACAGAGAAGAGACCTTAACAATATATACAGGTTAAACAAATATTTATCGGTTCACCTACCTTAGCATTCTATCTTAAGATTTTTCGTCTCCCTCGACGTATTCTCCAAATTACGAACGATCGGCCCTAGTATATTCACTTGTTCTTAGAATATTACTACCCCCATAACACACATGTGGAGAACTATGATTTCGTCAAGTATGCAATTGAGCACAACATCGATCTTGTCTGCCTCGCGTCCCATTCGACTCATATTCTCCAGCCTGTTGATGTGGGTATCTTTGGCCCTCATATATCTTATTACAAGCAAGAGCTTGAAGATCGTCTACGTCAACAAGGCCTCCATGGTACTATCAAGAAGGGAGATATCTTTCCAATGCTTCAGAGGGCCAGGATCAAGACCTTTAAGCCTGAAACCATCAGGTCCGCCTGGCATGCCTCTGGACTTATCCCATTCAACTGAAATCGGATTTTGAGAGATCCTATCTTACAGGCAAAGATGGTTCCAAAGACTTCTTTGGCTACCCGACGTCCTGGTCTTCGACCATCCACTGACAGAGTAGTTGGAGCAGCCGAGCTTGATCGTATTGAGCTAAGTAGTAAGCAAATTGAAGAAAATGCAGCCCACAAAGCCCTCAAGGACCTTTTGACAAAATGTATGAAAGAAGGAGGGTATTATCGATGATGCAAGAGTTATCGCAGAGGAAGAGGTTGATAAAGTACGCCAACTAGTGAAGCCGGCCAAGGCGGATAGACGACAGCTACACGGTGAACTTCTAGTTACGTCCAAGCACTTGGCTAAGCTGTATCGGAAGCGTATGGAACTTGATAAGGAAAAGGTTGAAGCAGTAGCAAAGCGGAAGGAGACCAAAGCTCTAGTTCGGAGAAAGGCCCAATCCAAGACCAATAGGAGGAAGGTCATTCACCAGGATGATGCCAAGGAGGTTAACACATCCAGCTCTGATGACGTGGAGTGTGCGAGCAGTAGTGATGCAGAAATGGGTGATTCTCAACCATATCAAGCGACTTATAAGGTATGTCGTCTATTTACTTATTTTGCACTTTTAGTAAAACTAACAACTTGCCTTCAACAGAGCTCCAATTCACATACTACTACCAGCCAGTTGAGGCCCAGAACCACATTCACCTGTCCCAAGAAGTACAATAGTTATAAATATTTTCTCTCTTCAAAAACCTTGACCATGTAAGTCAATCAGGAATTGTCACTTGTAATATAGGTTTACTCATAGATATAGCTATATTGCTTCAATTGAGATAACATTAGAGGGGAGTAAGGCTATGGATACTGGCTGTTGGTATCCAAATTTGTAGCTCATGTAATATGATACTTTCTGAATTATAACGGTTTTTCTCTCAAGTGGTAGTATTTCACGTAGTGTCCCATAACTAGTGTGTTAGGCACAGAGCTGCCAGAAGGATAAGGGGGGCAAGTTATACTACCTCCGCGCACGAACCTCTATCAAAGACTTAGCAATACCCCCATCCAGCCCCGACATTGGGATAGTAGGTCACCATCCGCCGTCGGGGAAGTTCTGTCCCCTCACCAAAGACATGAGTAAAGAAAACCCTACTGGCAACACCATATACGTCGCGGCCGTCCATCCGACCGGTTTCTGTTCGCAGCATATATGCGAGGTGGCCTCAGAGCGGCTGATACATTTGAAAGCAACTCGATCGGACGACGATGTACAGAGTTACAACCACTACAAGATTGGGTATTGAAAAGTGGATACAAACTCACAGGACGTCTCTACCTTGGTTAGGCTCCCTCGGTCTGGAAAGACGCCAGGTAACCGGAACGAATGCACTATGCTCGGAAAGGGAGTCGGGGAACTTCCAAAGGGATTGTTGACAGGAGACCGATAACTATATCGTAACCATGGGTTCGATCAATAGGAAAGAGTCGTGTAATGCCGGTTAAGATTAGTCAATGCTTCCTGCAGACCATGTCCAAACGGAGCCAACAATGTGAAGATTGGCCATCTTCTATCCCAGCGAATAATTGTGTGACATGCGAACACATGGAGATTATTCGTAAATCTATTTAGCAACGGATACATGTTTGTATAGCCATCTAGGTGGACGGGCACTACACCCTCCCCCTGAGAGAGGCATATGTGGCAATAAGTTGCGCAAACGAGAGTAGAAACATAACTGA
>Ga0307507_10004230_pt1 | contig 25941 bp, 17 predicted proteins | sample 7_EM_MG_FD_207223 | JGI IMG/M metagenome (GOLD analysis project Ga0307507, IMG submission 207223) | Populus trichocarpa ectomycorrhiza microbial communities from riparian zone in the Pacific Northwest, United States - 7_EM | ecosystem: Host-associated > Plants > Roots > Unclassified | place...
AAGTGTGAGGCCAATGGTTGCGATCCCGTTTTCTCATCTAAAACTTTTGTGTATTTTTTATTTTTATTTTATTTTCTAGCTTCGCTACGGTCCCTACCCTAACGTTCCTACATCCCTCTAAGAACCTTTGGCGTCATAGTAGCATGTATGATTGGAGGGCTTATCTAATATCATTTAATGGGGTTCTGACATATTCTCAGTATGCTTCGTCAAGTTTCTCATCAGCAGGTTGCTTCGTAATTAATATTTGCAGCAGCAGTTGCACGATTATGGTCTTGAGGAATAGAGAGTCTATTGTCATGCGATTAGGGAAAATGTTTGTTTGAAGCTGGATACTTCCTCTTTTAGCTTAGATATATAATCGCTTCATATGGAGGTAGCTAGAGGCAACGTATGTGTGGTCTCGCTCACCCCAGGAAGGACAAACTTGTCCCTTCATGCTGTAGTTTTTAAGCACCTGAACTTATAGCGATATTATCTTGTAGAGAGTTTGTGAGATACCGGCACTCGAGTACATAGGGTGTGTACAGGGTGGGGTACATATGATTCAATGAATGGTTATGTCCGAATCTGGGGCATGAGATCTACTGAATTTGTGGAGGGACTGAGGGTGCATGGAAGCTGCAGGGTGGAGGGCAGAGAAGCTTGGCTGATACAATGTATTGGTATGGTTCTGTTCTCGTAATTTCCTGACGGTTGTGAACGCGGCTACTATTGCACACCACTAAAATTCTGAGGCTCCGGCCGATTCTCTACTCGTATGTAATACCATAGGAACTAGAGTAATTAAGAACGATGTGATGACGTCCAAAATTTCCTTTTTCGGATTGAGGGCAGAAGACATGTGAAAATATTCCTTTTCCGCCTTCTATTGAGACAACCAAAAGAGAAAAAAACACACCAGACTTAACTAAGAGAAGCCTCTCCAACGCCCTAAAGAGATTCTCAATTATTCCAGTTTTGGCGGTCGCGGCAGTGTTCATAAAAGTCAGCTAAATACGAGCTACTAGCTTGAGTATTATATATGCCGAAAAAAAGGCTGGAATACCAATACTTGGGATCCGCACTTGGACCTTGGAGCTGTCTCATTAAAAAATCAGCGAAAAAGCCAGGACAACACCCCCCACCTCACTATCCTAATAACTTAAAAAAAGAAAACCAAGGAAAAAGAGAAATTATGAAGTACCGGTGGAGTGGGGGGTAAGGATTTTCTGGGAGGGTTTTTTGCGCGGGGTCTCCCGGAAGCGATATCTTGCTACCCCGCCTGGTGTTCGGTTATTTGTTAACGAGCAATAGTAAGGTCACTACCTTTTTTTTAATCCTCCCGGGCTGGGGGCTGATAGGCAATATCTCCGCTGTGTTTTTCTCCGCCAAATTCAGATGGGAGATTCTGGACGTCTTCCGGCTAAATCTAGTTTTACGGCGGGTGAGATCTGTCTCAGGGCGCTGGTGTTTCCCTTTTAAGTAAAGCGTTGTTTTGTTTTGCTGGTACCATATTTCTCCGGCCGGTCAAAATAGGAAACTCAGACGTCCTGAGAGATATTTCCCTTATCCAAGCCAATACGGCACACCTCTCGTGACTTGCTGACCTCGGTGAATGGTGCTATTATTGAATACCACCAAAATCCTCAGGCTCTGGCTAGCCTTCTCTCTGTATGCAATCGCAGCTGTGTTCACACAGATCAGATAATTACGAGTTCCGAAAAATAATTTGTTTTTCAAAGCTCGTATAACTCGGATCGGATTACCAATGTGTGTGCCCATCTAGCAAAAGTGAGGGCTAAGTGTAGTCGTAAGGTAGTAGGGTCACCAGGTATAGGTCTTGGCGAGTGTAGAATACTGAGACCTCCGGCACCCAACGGATATTTAGGAAAAGGCAGATAATGGTATTGCAATGATAGAAAAAAAGGGAAGGGTTAAAGATGTAATATTATTTTAGTAGTAAAGGGAGGAGAACACATTTAGTACTCTGTGCTAGTATCATAGGGGATTTTTCTGTGTGGTGCATACAATTCTCGCCTAGCATTTACTGACCAAGTTTTCACCAAGACTCGTGTCTTCCGACTGCAATTAGGCAGCTAGGTGATATTTTGGATACCGTAAGAACTCGAATAAACGGTCCTTGTGCTAGGTAGTTTGGAGTTCCCCCCTCTGGAAGAATAGTGAAAACATACTGAAAATCTGTCCCCCGAGGCCGGAAAGAAAGAAAAGAATACTAGATCTTATCAAGAGAGGTAGCTCTAAGGTCCCAGCATAAGGACCGTTTATTCGAGTTCTTTCGGTAGTGGGGCGATTTTACTTACCGGGTCACACGATTCCGGGGTGAGCATGGTGGGTATACACGCTCGCACTCACATTCCATGGCAAAGTGAGACTTTTCAAGCCGGTTGTGGAAAGTATCTTTTGGGTGAGGGCGGGATGGAATATTAATTCAGGTTGAAGCAGTGGCTCGACTGTAGAAGTGCAGAGTTAATGTAAAAGAGGAAAGAGGATAAGTCCCCCAGGTGTATCCCTTGAAATTAACACTTCCTTCACCATTCTCCTGGGTATCTAAAGTCTCTAGCTGTCACTATTGCTACTAGTGCTGAGCCTCCCTCTCATTTTGATATATCCACCGCTTTCTAAACGGAAAGCGACTCCACCGCCCACTAATCATGAATTTTACCCTCATTGCTGCCGCTACAAGTAGTCATCGCAAACTGCAATTGTTCATTATAGGCAGGTGCTCTACTAACGGAAATACTAGGACTTCTAGGCCTTATACGGATAGGAATCTGGTCACCTGTCTGGTTTCGAGTTCTGGTGCTGGCCCGGCGGCTGTAGAGGAGGGGATGATTTGAGGCTTGGGTGCCCTGCGACAACTACTAACTACGAGTTTGAGTTGGGGCCGGCTAGGGAAGATGATTGGGTTACTTGGGGTATTACCAAGGAAGGGCTTATCATTACTTGTGGTTAGGGGCCTCGGCTGGTCAAGGGGGAAGTAATAGAGGAAAATGGGGGGTTAAAGAGTAAGTTAGGTCCTTCACCTTTCAGATTCCGTCCTCTCATGTAGACTTTTTGATTATTTTCCTTCTTCTTTTATTTCCTAGTTTAGCTACAGCCCCCAGTTTAATGCTTTCACATTCTTTCGAGCTCTTTTGGCATTACTGTAGACATATCCTTAGAGTGCTTATTTAACAACGTTTAATGGTATTATTATATACAGCCAATATACCTCATTAAGTTTCTCACCCAGTGATTGTTTTGTAATCAAGATTTGTAACGGTGGTTACAAAATTATGGCTTGGGGAAAAGGGAGCCCAATGACCTGCGGTTAGGGAAGATATCTGCTTAGAGATGATCATTTTCACTTTTTGCTCGGGTATATAGACGCTTTATATAGGGTAGCTAGGGTGGCGTATGCGTCAGTATTACTCACTCTATGAAGAACAAGCTTTTACGTTCGTCCCGTGGTCTTTAAGCACCTGAACCAACATTGTTCCCAATCTTTGCTGGGTTCATGAGATACGTAGGATGTGCGGGGTACAAGCTACAAGTAGCTGTGTCCGAATATGGGGGCACGGGATCCACTGAGAGGCTGCTTGGATACGACAGTTCTATTCCATTGTCCTATACAAATGTCCGTTTCTCTTCTGGTCCAAAGTCCCGAAACAACCTCTTCTACAAGTAAAATAGTCACAAAACGGAACCGTTGGGCCTCCCTTAGTTTCCGCCAAACGGGCTCTGAATTTGTGGATAGACTGAGGGTTTGTTGAAGATGCGGGATGAAGGAGCTGGGAAGCTTGGTTGGCGCCGTGTATCGGTATGGTGCTGTTCACGTAATTTCCTGATGCTTGTGGTCACCGCTCCTCTTGCGCACAACCAACATCCGGGCTCCGGCCGATTTTCTACCCGTACGGTATACAATACCCCAACAACTGGAATAATTGAGAATGACGCTAGGACGTCCATAATTTCCCCCTTTGGACTAAGGGGGAAATGCACTTGAAAGGATTCCTTTCAGCCCTCAGTTGAGACAAATAAAAAGACAAAATAACGTCATTTACCGGGATGCGGCTCTTCGCCGGGCTGTGGCTCGCCATGGCAGCCACCGGAAAACCAAATATATATTTTATTACCTACACAACTAGTAATGATACCATGTTGAAAATTTGTTAGAAAGTACTTTTAAATATGGAGAATCATAATTTGGAGTTTATATTTAATAATAAAAAACAAGGCTCCTTGTTTACTGACTTTATTTTGAACTGGTTCAAATAGCATTTTTTCTACAATAGTAGTAAATAAAATTGAAACTAATAGCAAATATCATAGTTTAAGCATATATAATAAGATCTCATAGAATTAGTATTTAATGTTTGAGGTGTTTTGGTAGTAGTTTATATCTATATTAGAAGGTATTATGACTGTAAAAATGAGAATAGTGAAATATATATCTTATGAACTGGATGAAATGATATCTGCTGATGTGACTTATATAAGGTTCCAATACTTTGTGATATACTTCAATGAAGTAATCCAAGATACTATAAAAACTTTCAAGGCAGTTGGTTAAGCCTTGCAAATTTTATTCCATAGTTATAAGAAAGTAATTTGGAGAGAAAAACTACCCTCCAGCCTCAACCTTGTAGTCTATGCAGGCAGGATAAGGCTAAAAGCTGAGTTATACTGTCTACTAATATAGTTAAAGCTATCAAATAAGTTTTAGTCAGTTTGGGTATTGGGATTTGGAGATTTCACAACTTAACTCTAAACACATTGAATTTTGCCCTTTGTATTTAGTGTGTTTACAGTTGAGGTGTGAAATCTCCAAATCTCAATACCCAAACTGACAGAAACCTATTTGATAGTTTTAACAATATTAATAGACCTTATAACTCAGCTTTTAGCCTGATCCTGCTTGTGTAGTCTACAAGGTTGAGGCTAGAGCATATTTTTTCTCTCTAAATTGCTTTCTAATGATAATTATGGAATAAAATTTGCAAGGCTTAACCAACAGCTTTGAAAGTTTATATAGTATCTTGGATTACCTAATTAAAGTATATCACAAAGTATCAGAACTTTATGTAAGCTTTATAAGCAGATATCCTCTCATTAAGTTTATAAGATACATATTGGGCTATTCTCATTTCTACAGTCACAACACCTTCCAACATAGATACAAACCAATATCAAAACACTTTAAACATCAAATACAAGCCCTATGAGATCCTATTATATGCTTAAACTATGATATTTGCTATTAGTTTCAATTTTATTTACTACTATTGTAGAAAAATGCTATTTGAACCAGTTTAGAATAAAGTGAGTAAACAAGGAGTATTACTTTATTTTTATTAAATATATACTCCAAATTACAATTCTCCATATTTAAAAGTACTTTCTAACATATTTTCAATATGGTATCACTACTAGTTGTGTAGATAATAAAATATACATTTGATTTTCTAGTGGTTACCATGGTGAGCCACATCCCGGCGAAGAGCCGCATCCCCGTAAATTACGTTAAAACAGGTTTTAATAGGAGAGGTAACTCTAACGTCCTAGCGAGATTCTCAATTGCTCAAGTTCTTATCCCTTGGGCGGTCTGAGACAGTAAAATTCGCGACCAGCGCGCTAAATAATTCTTAAGTCCAGATCAGTCGAGTAACTAGCTATTTCGAGTTCTAAATTTGGCTTTTCAAAAGCCAAAGTGACTCAGCACGTTAACAACGGTTTTAATCCCCAAAGAATCACAGTACTACAAACCACGATCAAGTGCTGGTCGCGAATTTTACTGTCTCAGATCGCCCAAGGGATAGTAGCAGCTGTGTTCACGAAGGCCAGAAAAACACGAGCCTAGGACGATAATCTCCTTTTCCAAGCTCGCATAACTCGAACCCGGCTATTAATGCATGTGCTCATCTAACAAAAGTGCAGTCTTCTGGTAATAACTAGGTAGCAAGGCGGTCTTTTTAGATACTGTGGTAGTTTTATTTATGGGCTCACGCTATCCCAGGTAGCACGCAGTGGGCATATAAGCTCGCACTCACATTCCATTGGAAAGTGAGACCTTTTAGGCCGGCTGTGCAAAGGAATCTAATGAGGGGGTGAGGGAAGATACAGTCTGGGTTCAGATTGAAGCAATGACTAGACTGTAGAAGCGTAGAGTTAATGGAAGAGAGGAAAAAAGATAAATACCCCAAGTATGCCCCCAGATATCAACATTCTCTTCACCATCCTCTCGGGTATCCAAAGTCTCTCTCTACTGCTATCACTACTACTGAACCTCCTCCTGACTTTTATATATCCATCACTTTCTAAACACAAAAAGCACTTTCACCTCCTTCCAACTATGAAGCTTACTCTGATCGCTGCCATCTCCATCCTCTTCACCCTCGCCTCTGCTTTGGCGCTACCAGACCTGACTCCTCGTTCGCTTATCATCCACCCGGAAATCTGTGTCGTGATCAAGGAAGACTTCCCAACGACCTCCTTCCCAGCCACCCCCGCCGAGGTCTCCCGTAGGAACGGAGCTCACAACGTCAAGACCCTTCTCTGCTTCGTTGTCCCCCCTTGCACCGGAAAATGCACCATCAGTTTTACCGATCCCCTCACCGTTACTGGTAGCGGTAGACTGCAATTATACACTCTCGGCTGGTGCCCCGCTGTCGGGAATACCACCTGGGAATCGAAGCCTTTCACAGATCGTTATATGGCCACCTTTCAGACTTCGGCTACTGGTTTAGGTCCGGCCACTGTAGTGGAAGATTCTGGGTTGACTTTCGATTGCCCAGTGACTACTACTAAGTATGGGTTTGAGCTGCAGCCTGTTGGGGATGATGATTCTGTTACTTGGGATTGTTCTAAGGGGGGGCTTATCATTACTTGCGGCTAGGGGTCTCTTGTGTTAAAGCAGGAAGCATTAAGGGGGACGTGTGAGGCTAAATGGTTGCGATCCCGTTTTCTCATCCAACTTTTTGTATATTTTTTATTTCTTATTTTATTTTCTAGTTTGGCTACGGCTCTTAGCTTAATGTTCTTACATCCCTTCAAGAACCTTTGGAGTTATAATAACATGTATGCTTGGAGGGCTTATTCAATAACATTTAGTGGGATTCTGGTATACTCTCAGTATGCTTCGTCAAGTTTCCCATCAACAGATTGCTTCGTAGTTAATATTTGCAGCAGTTACACGGTTATGGCCTTGGGGAATAGAGAGTCTATTGTTATGAGATTAGGGAAAATGTCTGTTTAGAGCTGGTCATTTTCTCTTCTAGCTTAGATATATAGCTTATTTGTATGGGGGTAGTTAGAGGTAGCGTATGTGTGGTCTTACTCACGCTAGGAAGGACGAACTTGTCCCTTCATATAGTAGTCTTTAAGCACCTGAACTTATAGCGATGTTATCCTGCACAGATTTTGCGAGATATCGGCACTCGAGTACATAGGGTAGGTACAGGGCGGGGTACACATAATGAATGGTTGTGTCCGAACCTGGGGCATGAGATCTACTGAATTTATGGAGGGACTGAGGGTGCACGGAAGCTGCAGGGTGGAGGGGCTGAGAAGCTTGGCTGATACAATGTATTGGTATGGTTCTGTTCTGGTAATTTCCTGACGGTTGTGAACATGGCTACTATTGCACACCACTAAAATTCTGAGGCTCCGGCAGATTCCTTACTCGTATGTAATATCATAGGAAATATAATAATTAAGAATGACGCGATGACGTCCAAAATTTCCTTTTTCGGATTGAGGGCAGAAGACATGTGAAAAGATTCCCTTTTAGCCCTCTATTGAGACAACCAAAAGAAACAAAAATACACCAGACTTGACTAGGAGAAGCCTCTCCAACGCCCTAAAGAGATTCTCAATTATTCCAGTTCTGGCGGTCGCAGCACTGTTCATAAAAGTCAGCCAAATACGAGTTACTAGCCTAAACATTATATGCCGTAAAGGCTGGAATACCAATACTTGGGATTCGCACTGGGACTTTGGAGCTATCTCATTAAAAAATCAACGAAAAAGCCAGGACAACAGCACCCCCCGCCAACCACCCCATCATGATAACTCAAGAAGAGGAAGCCAAGGGAAAAGAGAAGAAATTATGAAGTTCCGGTTGAGTGGTGAAGATTTTTCTGGGGGGGGGGTTTGTTTGAGGTCTCCCGGAGGCGATGTCTTGCTACCCCCGGCTGGTGTTCGGTTATTTGTTAACGAACAATAGTAAGGCCACTACTTTTTTTTTTAATCCTCCCCAGCTGAAGGCTGAAAGGCAATATCTCCGCTGTGTTTTTCTCCGCCAAATTCAGATGGGAGATTCTGGACGTCTTCTGGTGGAATCTAGTTTTACGGCGGTGAGATGTGTCTCAGGGCGTTGGTGTTTCCCTTTTAAGCAAAGCGCTGTTTTGTCTCACTGGCACCGCATTTCTCCGACCGGTCAAAATAGGAAATCCAGAAGTCCTGAGAGCTATTTCCCTTATCAAAGCTAATAGGGCACCGTTCTCGTGACTTGCTGACATCTGTGAACGCTGCTATTATTGAATACCGCCAAAATCCTCAGTCTCCGGCCAGCCTTCCCTCCGTATGCAATCGCAGCTGTATTCACAGAGATCAGATAATTAAGAGTTCAGAATCATAATTTGTTTTTCAAAGCTCGTATAACTCGGATCGGGTTACCAATGTATGTGCCCATCTAACAAATGTGAGGGCTAAGTGTAGTTGTGAGGTAGTACAGTCATCTTGGCGAGTGCGGAATACTGAGACCTCCGGCATCTAGCGGATATTTAAGAAATGGCGGATAATAGTATTGCAATGGTAGAAAAAAGGGAAGGGTTAAAGATGAAATATTATTTTAGTAGTAAAGGGAGGAGAACACATTTAGTACTCTGTACCGTACTGGTATGAGGGGATTTTTTGAGTATTTTCCTTTTTTTATTTATTCTAGTTTACCTACAGCCCCTAGCTTAATGTTCTTACACTTTTTGGAGTCTTTAGCGTCATGGTAGAGGTGTCCTTGGAGGGCTAATTTAATAATGTTTAGTGGGGTTCTTATATACAGGCAATATAACTTATCAAGTTTCTCATCCAGTGATTGTTTCGTGATTAAGATTTGCAGCGGAGGTTACAAAATTATGGCCTGGGAGGAAGGAGAGTCTAGTGTCCTGCGGTTAGGGAAGATATCTACTTAGAGATGATCATTTCCAGTTTTTGCTCCGGTATATAGACGCTTGATATAGGGTAGCTAGCGGTAGAGTATGTGTCAGTCTCGCTCACTCTAGGGGGAGCAAACTTATACGTTCGTCCCGTAGCCTTTAAGCACCGAACCAGCATCGCTCCCAAACTCTGCTAGGTTCGTGAGATACGCAGGATGTGTACTAGGCGGGGTGCAAGCTACAAGCAGCTGTGTCCGAACATCAGAGCATGGGATCCACTGAGAGGCTGTTTGGATACGACAGTTCAATTCCGTTGTCCTATTCAGCTGATAGTTTCTCTTCTACTCTAGAGCTCTGAAATAATAGCTGTTTCCACAAGTAAAATACTCACAAAACGGAACAGTTGGGCCCGGAACAGTTAGGCCCCGGAACAGTTCGGCCCCCCTTAGTTTTCGCCAAACAGGCTCTAAATTTGTTGAGAGACTAAAGGTTTGTTGAATATGCGGGACTGAGGAGCTAGGAAGCTTGGTTAGTATCATATATCGGTATAGTGCTGTTCACGTAATTTCCCAATACCTGTGGTCACCGCTACTCCTGCGCACAACCAACATCTGGGCTCCGGCCGTTTTTCTGCCCGTATACAATTCCTCAAAAGCTGGAATAATTGAGAATGACGTTAGGACGTCCATAATTTCCCCCTTCAGATTGAGGGGGAAATGCACGTGAGAAGATTCTTTTCAGCCCTCGGTTGAGACAAATAAAAAGAAAAAGATACAACAGACTTTAATAAGAGAGATGTAACTCCAACGCCCTAGCGAGATTCTCAATTATTCAAGTTCTTATAGTAGCAGCTGTGTTCGCGAAGGCCAGAAAAATACGAGCTTAGGACGACAATTTGTTTTTCTAAGCTCGTATAACTCGAATCTGGTTAATAATGCATGTGCTCATCTAACAAATGTGAGGGCTAAGTGCACTCTTATGGTAATAACTTGGTAGTAAGGCGGTCTTTTTAGATACTGTGGTTGTTTTATTTACGGGCTTACGCTATTCTGGGTAATACGTGGGGGGCATACATGCTCGCACTCACATTCCATTGGAAAGTGGGACCTTTCAGGCGGGCAGTGCAAAGGAATCTCATGAGGGGGTGAGGGAGGATACAATCTGAATTCAGATTGAAGCAATGACTCGACTCTAGAAGCGTAGAGTTAATGGAGGGGAGGAAAAAGGATAAATACCCAAGGTGTATCCCTAGATATCAACATTCTCTTCACCATCCTCCCGGGTATCTAAAAAAGTCTCGAGCTACTGCTATCACTACTACTGAACCTCCTCCTGACTTTTATATATCCACCACTTTCTAAACACAAAAGCACCTTCACCTCCTACCAACCATGAAATTTACTCTCATCGCCATCATCTCCATCCTCTCCACTCTCGCCTCTGGTTTGGCGCTACCAGACCTGACTCTCCGTTCACTTGTCATCCACCCGGAAATCTGTGTCGTGATCAAGGAGGACTCCCCAAAGGACTCCTTCCCAACCACCCCCCCCGAGGTCTCCCGCAGTAATGGCAAACACAACGTCAAGACCCTTCTCGGCTTCGTTGTCCCCCCTTGCAGCGGAAAATGCACCATCAGTTTCACCGATGCCCTCACCGCTACTGGCAGCCGTAGACTACAATTATACACCCTCGGTGGATACCCCGCTGTCGAGAATACCTGGGAATCGAAGCCTTACACGGATGTTCATAAGGGAACCTTCCTAGTTTCTATTCCGGGCCCGGCAGTTGTTGTGGAGGATTTTGGGTTGACCTTCGAATGCCCGAAGACTACTACCAAGTACGGGTACGAAGTGCAGCCGGTTTGGGATGATGATAAAGTTACTTGGGATTGTAAAACTGGAGGGTTTATCATTACTTGCCCCAACTAGGAACTAGTAAGAGTCTCTTCCGTCGAAGGGGGAAGCATTAAGAGGGAAATAAGAGGCTAAAGGGCGGGTTTTTCGTTCAAGGATCTTGTATTTTTCCTCTTTTGTTTTCTCGTCCGAAGTTTTTGGTGTTCCTTCCCTATATTTTATTTCATTTTCTTGTTTGGCTACTGTCCTTAGCTTAAGGTTCTTACATTCCTTCAAGAAATTTTTGGGTCACGGTGGACATATACGCTTGGAGGGGCTTATTTAGTAACGCTCAGTAGCATGCTTATATACTGGCAATATGATTCGTCAAGTTTCTCACCCCAGTGGTTGTTTTATAATCAATATTTCCAGCCGTGGTTACACAATTATTGTCCAGGAGAAAAGAAGAGTTTAATATCCTGCAGTTAGGGAATATGTCTGCTTAGAGCCGATCATTTCCTCTTTTGCTCGGGTATATAGTCATTCTAGCTAGCTGTAGCGTATGTGTTGGTCTCGCTCACCTTAGGAAGAACAAGCCCATACGTTCGTCCCGTAGGCTCTAAGCACCTGAACTAACATTGCTCCCAACCTTTGCTAGGCTTGAGAGATATGTAGGGTGTGTACCGGGCGGGTACTCGCTATAAGTAGTTGTGCCCCAACCTGGGGACATGAGATCTGTTGAATTTGGAGAGAGACTGAGGGTGAGGGGGAGCTACGGGGTGGAGGGGCTGAGAAGCTTGGTTGGTACTGTGGGAGTTAGTATCCTTTGACCCTTTCTATGGGTCTATAATGGCTATTCCAAAAAGACACCAATTTCCGGAGCATAGAAGCGAGAGCCCACAGTGGTGCCACCGCGACTAAAATCAAGTTAATGCTAATCCCACAAAGAGGTATCTAACAGGACATAGGGGAATCATACGCTGCCACTGCTCTGAGGAGATCTAAAGGGAATTATTCTTTTTTTTCATAGGCTAGATTCTCGTGCATGGAGCCTAACTTAAATCGACCATAGTAACGGTTGATGAAAATTGGGGGGACAGCCTTCCGAGTTTCAGCTCATTTCGTGAATTTCCGCCTGTAATTACAATAATTGTCTGAGTTTCTGAACGCATAAACTGAGCCCGAGGATAAAAATTTAGCGAAATAGGAAAAAGGCTTCCGTAATATACCGTAAAAACTAGAATAATTAGACCTCACGCTAAGACGTGTAAAATTCCCTCCTTTGGATTAAGGGGGGGAACACAGAGACAAATAAAAAGAAAAAAAAAGACGACCAACCTTACTCGAAGACGCAACTCCAACGCCCTACCGAGAGGACCAATTATTCCAGTTTTTGCGGTAAGGTTCCCTTGAAATCAGCCAAATATAACTATTCAAGAGACAGGCGGGGGAGGTTTTAATTGTTATTTTATTATTTAAAAAACAAAATTAATGATAGACTAGTTGAGAAAGATCGAATAAAAAATGAGTGAAAAAATGAGCGAAAACATGAGTGAAAGAATAATTGCAGAAATGAGTGAATGAAAAAGTGAAAAATGAAAAGTGAAATAGAACTTGGACATTAGGAAACATGTTTGAAGCGGGGTTACCCCAGGTGTTTCCGGGTTTTTTTTCCACAACCCATACAGACCTTTTCCAACTATTCGATGGGCCTAGCTACCACCTAGTTTTTACACCAGACACTTTAAAAACAAACATACTGCAGTATTCCCCTTCCTCCTCCCGTTAGCAGTATCGTAGCACCCGAATACCGCCTTAGCAGTAAGAGACAGGAGCCGATCGCGTATCTTTGTACTCTTCCTTCATATATGGATCGTCTTCGTCTAGCGATGAGAGTGTAAAATTGCCTTCGTCCGTACTTATGACGAAGAGTCTTTTGTCACTAACTTCGGTGGTTGTTGTAGTTGGCTGGCTCCTGGGTTCCCCTCCTCCCCACAGAGCACCTTCGCTGATGTATATAATGCAGTGTTCTTCATTCTGAACCTGTGTAGTAGGCGTGGACAGAACGCTCCGGTTCCCGTCGTCCGTAGAAGATTCACTTCCGTCGGTGCTATTAGCTAAGCACTCTTCTTTGTGGGTTTGAGCGGAGTCTTCATTTTGGTTGCGCTGGGGGCTGTTGCTTGCTTGATGAGCATTCTCGTGGTGCTGTCCCTTCTCTTCACCGGATGTGGGGGGAGTATCTTGATTTTGCTTTGAAGCATTAGGGGGAGGGGGTCCGGTAGTATCTGTGGCCTCTTCAAGGCATATTTTCAAGCGGCCAACCTCCATAATAGACTGATTGAGGAGATCGCGAAGGGTAGCGGAGCGGTGTTCTTCCACCTTTAGAAATTCGCTTTTCTCGGCCAGTGCTTCCTTCAGTTTTGCGATCTGGGCGCTCGAACTCTGAGACCCCGGGCTCGTAACTATGGGGAAGACATTTCCTGGGAGAGGGTTTCTAGTCGGGTCGGTAGCTTCCTCGAGACAGGTCTTCAAACGGTCAACCTCCATGGTAGACTGAGTGAGGAGATTGCGGAGTCTAGCCGAGCGGTGCTCCTCAACCATTAGAAGTTTAACTTTCTCGGTCAATGCTTCCCTAAGTTCCGAGTTCCGCGAGTTAACAGGAGACCCCGGTCCAACTGAACTTCCGCTCCCTTCATCATCACTACCATCCGTCAAACTCTCATAGCCAGCGCGAATAATCAACCTCGAAAACATGTCACGGTGTTCGGCGAATCTGGCGTTGATAGCCTCTCCAGCTAATTGCTTCTCCTCTTGAATTTCCAAGTTTTTAATGAAGATCTCGATATTTTTCTGGCGTATCTTCTTGCTGTTCTCGTATATTTTCTGGTCTTTCTCGCGGAGGCTTGCATGCGCAAATTCGAGACTCGCAGATTGAGAATTTAGCATGGCTGTAGTTGCCTCTAGGGCCTCCTCCTTAAGGACAAGATCCTTGATGGCTGCAGCGGCGATGGCCCACTCATCCCCGAGACTCGCATGAGTCGCTGCTGCGCTTGCGGTTTGCACGGCTAGCGTGTTGGCCGTCGTAGCTAGAGCCTCTTCTGCTATAGCGAGATTTTTCCTGAGTTCATCATTATTCGCTTGCGCATGGGCTGAGCGCGCGGCTTCAATGGCGAAGTCATTTCTAGAGGCGGTGAGCTGGGCGGAGAGGGAGAGAGTTAGAGTAGTTAGCTCGTGAACCCAACGGGCTTGCTCGTGCGGGTAGGATGAGTTGAAGATCATTGAAGTGAGCTGCTGGCACTGGAAGACAGTTTCAGGGGATGGAGCAATGGTAGTGATGGCTGGTGCAGGGAGAATGAGAGCCTCGGTGGCCTTAGCGGAGTGAGGGCCGTCAATGAGGAATTCAGTGCCGAGGCTCCAAAAGCTAGCTCCGGACGGTTTGAGGGTGAGCCCAGGGGGAAAGGTGATCTTGGAAGTAGACATTGTGATATTGGAGGTTCCTGGGTAGGAAGGCATTAGAAGAATTTCTAAATCGTCTCAGGCAAGGATAAAACACAATGCTAACAGCATTACACAAACTCACCTAGTAGAAAGAATATTTTTTTAAAAAAATCCGCTAAATTTATGAGACTTTCACAGTGGTAGGGACACGTTTGAGGGTCTTCGAAATTATTATCTTCGAAGAATGATGAATGGCTTTTTTAGCTCCAGACCGTTAATGAGATGGAAATGTGAAGAAAAGAGGTGAGTCGAGGATGTGGATGTGAGTGAGGAGGAAGTTGATGACTAGGAAGTTCAAGAAGGTGATAAGAATAAAGCGCAGGAAGAGAAATAACAGTTTGAATGATGGCGGTGTTATCGCTCTGGTTGTTGTTGGTGGTGGGAAGGGAAAGGGTGAGGGAGGTGGAGAAGGAGAGAATATAAAGGGTAACAGAGAAGGTAGGGCAATATCGAGGGTTTCTAGAGGAATAGAAATGTTCTCAATGGAATCCAGTGTTCTCAATGGCCCGGGACGGGACTGTTCGTTGGCCATTGTCAGTCATTTCTTGGGTGATGGGATGCCCTACGCCCGGCACCTGAATTTCCTGTGGACTGGGGGCCCCGCGCCCCGAGAATTGTAAACTCTGACAATTAGCTTCATGCCCTCAAGCTCCCCTACTATCCCTTATACCATGTCATTAAAGCTCACCTTTCACAGTATGAGAGCACACCACTTTATCCATTACCCAGAATGTAGATTCAGAATATAAACCCACCTAACCTGGGCTCCCCACATTATGTTCCTCTCTATGGCCGCTTCACCATCCTATAGAGTTAGGGATATGGCTACTAGCAAATTCTCCCCTGGGTTGTAGAATATGGCTAGACCTACCACCAATTAAAGCAGCAGATAAAACTCAAAGATTCATTCTGGAGCTGAAGATAGATCCACAAATTCGAGCTCCGAGATCCATACCCATTTTCATGCATCCGTCTTGCTTGGCCAATCTTCGGAATAGATATAAGAATTTATAAATCGTGAAACATCATTAACGCGGTCCTCCGCGGTCCCCCGCTGTTCTGAATCTTCCAAGGTCGTCCCCAAGCATCATATTTAGTCCTACCCACACCCCGAGAGCGCTGTCTCGCCCCCCAGGGCCCCCATACCTTTGGAAACACTGATGGAATCGGGGCGACGAAAGCTGAAGAGCGAATTAGAAACAGCCCGAAAACCAAAATGAGAGAAATACCAGCAAGATCTCCTGCCCAGTGGTTCCTCCCATCAAAGGTGCACATAGTATCTGGCAAGTAGAACCCGAACACAGGGGGGATCCTGGGAGCTGGATTTTGTATGGGCGCTCAGATGTGCACAGACAATCCGTCATACAAAATTTTGACCCCTGTGTTCTGGTTCTACATGTCGGGGACTTGTATCTTGAAATCGCCACTACCCTTTTTCTCTGGGGGGCAGAAGGCCAATATCCTCTTCTGCCTCCAGCCAATGGACTTAAAAAAACTGAGCGGGACCGGCTTGGTGGGCTTGATCTTTAGTTTTATTTTGCTCTCATCGATACGTGGGAACCGGGCTCGAATCGAGCTTCTGGCGCTTCATTCTCACGAGTGAGAAGATATGATTCGCACATACAGTTTGTCAAACCAAAACCAAAAGTCGGTGCTGATTTTTACCTACACTAGTATGACAGCTACACTGTATATCGTTTATAGGAATTTAAATTGCTTCCCACCGTCCCCCAGCATACCCAAAACACTGGCCTTTCAGGGTATTTGATTTCTGAGGGGTAACCTCTCCAGAATATTCTCGTCGCGAGGGCAGCTCGATTAAAGTACCGAAAGGGTTTTAAAGCCTCCGGAGTTGGGGAAAAAATAGTAATAAGTGATTCACGTAGGGTATCATTGGTGATTTGCAGCACCGGGTTTCACAGGGAATGCAACAACATTCTGTGCCCACAGACGAGTTACTCGCGCTATTGAAGCTCTAAAAAACGCGGAATAATTGCCGCTTTATCCCTAACGGCTGCACGACGGGGATGAAATTCTGATCTCGGCCGGTATTATATGGACTAGCGAGGCCACTCAAGGCCTCGAGCCTGGTCGTTTGTTCCCATAGTTGGTTAATCGTAGTTGGCTTAATTAGTACAATTTCTCGTTCGAGTGTTTTATATTATGTAAGTTTTTATTTCTTCCTTGGCATTCCACCCCCCTTTTTAGGAGATGTGGGCCCAGTATGATAAGTGAGGAAGAAAGTATGATATAAGGTTGGTCTATGTATAGAGTAGCAACCTTATTAGACGGCCTAGATAATAATTTTCATAGTAATACTATAAAGTTTTTTTCTCTAGAGGACAGTAAATAACAGAAGAAAGGCTTAGGGGAAAAAATAAGTCCTAATTACGCTTAGGGCTAGCTTGGACAGAGGTTTCTATTCTCATCGCACATGTCGACCTCAATGGCTCCTGCTAGTCAATGATTAGCCAGACGACGCCTGAACTCAAGTTCAATCATAGGTCTAATTAGAAAATTTATCGAAAGAAGCACAATGGGATGTGCGCTTCATTCACTACCGGATGCCGTATGGCCAATGGCCAAATCTGGCCTTCAAGAACACGCTCCGTTCACCATTTTCAGAGCCTCATTGTGTTCATCCTCCGTACTGAATTTTCTGTAACATAAAGACTTATCCCCATCTTCCCTTTCTTCAATTTCCACCACCCACAAACCTTACCAGAGATTCACCTCTTCAACCAAACCTGAGAAAACAAACAAATATTTTCGATTCCTTTTGTCAATTTTTCGGTATTAGCCATCAATTATGAATACCGATACCTCCAACACGGCCATCCCCACAGAGAACCCCGGAACCCCGACTGCAAGCTCAGCGGTGGGCATCGCATACCCGGACCTGTTCACCGAAGCCGCCACTGATACTATAGGCGCACTCGAAGCTGGCCTCTACGGCCTGCTAACGGGCAGCCTTAGTATGGTCTGGGACGCCGTGGTCAAGCTCACCGAGGTGATTAAGCAGGGGGAGGAGGGGCAGAAGGAGGAGAGGGAAGAGGACAAGGAGAAGGCGATGAAAGCGATGGAGAAGATGAAGGTGACGATGGAGATGGAGATGAAGAGGAAGATGGGAATCAAGGAGGGCGAGGAGAAGGATGATGGCGGTGTTACTACTACCGCGGTTGCCCCCACGGGTCCGGCTGGGACTCAGATTCCCGCTCCACAATTAGCCGATCACCAATCTCCAGGAAACCTGAACACTGCTAAAAACCTCACACCTTCGGCAATCATGCGTAGAAAAATCGCAATCGCCGATAAAGTTACGAAAGCCCCTCACGCTAGGACTGCTCGCGAGGTGCCTCAAGGCTCCCACGGCCGCAGCAAGCACATTATCGAATCGACCCAGAATCCTGGGCAGGGTAAGCTCCTTGCGGCTTCTACCGCTCAGGAGGAGGGGCCTGCTGTGGCTGCCCATGTTGAGAAGGTAATTGTTGACAGGGTGAGTGAAGCTGCGATGGAGAAAGGGAAGGAGGTTACCATCAAGGGCAAATCCCAGGTCCTGAAGCCCAGGGCTGGCGGGGGAGTTAAAAAGAAGGGCATTGTTGCAGGCTTGAGCGGTAGGATTAGGAAGCATTCTAAGACTAGTGGCGGGATGGGGAAGGAGATGGAGAATCAGAGCATTGCTCCGCCTACTACTACCGATAAAGCCATGGAAGCCCTTCACACTAGGGCCTCCCATCAAGTACTCCACGGCCCGCGACGCCGGAGCATGCGGATTATCGAGTCGATGCAGAAATCTGCACCGGAGGAAGGAGGATCTGCTGCCGCCAATCTAGTTAAGGAGAAGGAGATTGTCGGGGCCGAGTTGAAGCGCGAAATTGCTATAGCGGTTGTTATTGATATCAAGTCCCCAATTCTTAAGCCCAAGGCTGGCACTGGGGTCCTGAAGAGAATGGATAGGGGCGGCAAAGCGAGAAGGATCAAGAAAGAGTCCGTCTAAAGTAGGACTCAGGGTGATGGAGCTAGAATAACTTCGTGTTTCAAAGACACTTATATGGGTGATTTTTTTCTCCCTTCCCTTCTTGTTTTCTAAGTGAATTGGTTCAATGTTCGCTAGTATTTTAGTCTATGAGTTTCAAAGGTTCTCGGTGGCTTTCGAGTTTTTCTCAAGTCTAGCTAGCTTGTTATTCTGCGTCGCATTGATATTGTGGAATTCTTTTTTATTTTTACCTCTTTTGTTCTCTGAGTTGCTCAGCTTTTGCTAATCGAAACTGCTTTCGGTGCTCTCTCTGGAATATTTTTTGTGTTTTTCAGTTTCGAGACCATACAGCGCTTATAGGCCTCCATACCTTGTTAGTCACTCCAGTCACGCTTTGTGGTATCGATTGTGGTCTCGGGCGGGGGTTAAATGTGGTGATGCTATCGTACATAAGAGATAGAGGCTGTTTGGAAAAAAGGTCCAAACCTGGGCAAACTGCGGCCTTACGTTGTGGCCTGCTTAGAACCTCCTGTATTCAGGTGCTTTTGAACTCATTTCCTGTACCGAACGAGTTGAATATCACCCAGGAGTGAATATCAAGAAAGGTCAGGGATCGGTTTTTATCCGGAATATAGTAGGTTTTAGTGGAACCCCCCTAGTAACTGTTGATGCGTCTTCTTCGGTTATATGGGTTTTTCCAATAAAGCGTCTAGCGAACTCCGTAGCTGAAAACACAACCCTATTGTGATATTATTAAGCGAGAGCCTAGCCCCAATAGGGCTTAGGATCTGCCTAGGAAGAGGTCTCTATTCTGGTTCCTGCCGGTCAATGGCAAAGCAGACGAAGGCAGAGCTCAGGTTTAATGGCAAGCCTAGGGAGAAAATATATTAAACAAAGCTCAATTGGAATACGCATTCGTTTCGCGGCTAGGTGTCGTAAGGCCAATGGCCAGTTTTTAAGAACACTCCCTATTCACCATTCGTAATCCCATTGTGTTGTTGCTCCCTTCCAAATTTCCTACCGTATAAAACACTTATTTTCTTCCTCTCCTCTCCCTTTAATCTTCACAAACATCCGCAACTTTCACTAATCCCTTCAACCAAAGCGTGGAAAACAAATACCTTCAATTCGTTTTCTCCATTTTTCAACATCCCCCTCTCACCATGGACGTCGATAGTCCCAGCACTACCACCGGTAGCGACAACGCCGGAACCCCTTCGGCAAGCTCAGCAACAATTATCCACCCGAACAAGACAACCAGAACCAACACCGAAAAGATGGAAATCCTCTATGAGGGCCTCCTCGCCCTGCTGACAGGGAACTGGGGAGCTCGGATGGACGCCGCGATCAAGCTCGATGCGGTTATTAAGCGGGAGAAAGAGAAGGAAAAGGAAAAGGAGAAGAAAGAGAAGGAAGATGACATTATCGTTACTCCCACCATTACCGCTGCGGCTCCGAATGTGGCTCCGGTCCCAACTCAGCATGTGGCCTATCAAACACCTCTACGACCCCTGGGAATTGTGGAAGGGCCCACACCCTCTCTTATCATGCATAGAAAAATCACTACCGCGGATAAAGCTAATGCCCCTCCTGCTAGTCCTTGTGAGGTACTTCAAGGCTCCAGACGCCGCAGCGTGCGTATTATTGAATCGACACAGAAGCTAGAGAACGATAAGTTTGCCGTTTTTGCTACTGCTCAGGAGGAGGGGTTTGCTTTAACCAGCCCCGTTAAGGGGACTGCTCAGGGGCCCCGGAGTCAGATGGCATCGAAGACTAAGGCTAAAGTTAGGGTTGAAAGGGGGAAATACGCTACTGTTAAGACCGAGTCCACGATTCTGAAGCCCAGGGCTGGTGCCGGGGTCATGAAGAAGACTGCAGTGAGGAGTTTCAGGAGCGGAACTGCGGAGAAGGCTAAAGCTAAGGGTGGGATGGAGAAGGGGATGGAGAGTCCGGGTCAGAGTATTATTCCCACCACTGCTACCGACGAAGCTACGGAACCGCCCCTCACTAAGACCTCCCCTGAGGCACTTCACGGCCAGCGACGTCGGAGCATGCGCATTATCGAGTCAATTGAGAAATCTGCACGGGAGAAAGGGGAATCCTCTGCGGCCGGTCTGGCTAAGGAGAAGGAGATTGTCGGGGGCGGGTATCGGGGACAGATTGCTGTAGAGGTTGTCATTAATGCAGAGCCTCCGATTCTGAAGCCTAAGGCAGGGGCTGGGATCTCAAAGAGGGGGATGGGGGATTCAAAGTGAGAGCGAAGAAAGCGTTAGTTTAAGGTAAAAAACGAAATATGATGCAGTTGGGATAATTATGTATCATTAAAGCGTTTGCTTAAATAAATAAAAAATCTTTCTTTTTTCTAGTGTTATTTTTTTTAAAAAAAAATATCCTGGTAAAGTGTCTGTTAGAGCCAAGGCCCACGGACCCTCGAGATTCCCGGTTGCTTTGGGAATTGTGGCTAACGAGTCTGCCTATATGCGTCGTAAAAGGTTTGGGGGTGGATGCAGCAGAGGTGCAGTACGAGTCGAGCAAGGCCCCCCTCGGGGCCCCGAGAGGGGAGTTTACTCCCGTAAGGGTTCTTCAAAGACTTTGCTTCCCCACCCGTGTTTTAGACATCCTGGTTACCAAACTGCATCTAAAGGAGTCAGCACCAGATGCCGAGTGATTATACATGTTTAGAATATTCTAGGTTTAATAATATATTCAAATTTACATTACTTATAGGAACATCTTCCTAGAAACCCAATTTATGATATCACGCCAAAATTAATTGTATATCATAACTTGAAACAGATGAGAAAACCGGCCTTAAAATCTAAATCCTTATATCTGAAAACTTGACAGATGTGCCTTGCATACCGCCCTTCAAATAAGCTATGGTGCATGCAACCTAGCAAGGAAACCATATAAGGTGAAGAGTACGATCTTTATGTGCTATGAATATCTTGACACAATAAAAGCGAAAAAAGACCAGTTCTTCTTTCCCTTCCCCCCCTCCTTACTACCTTACAAGCAATGGTTCCTGATTCCGGGGGTCATTTTTTGACTTCGGAGTCGGTGTTCCCAAACTAAAGTTATAGTTGTTTTAGTTCAAGTTTTTTTTAGCATTGCACACGCATGTTGCTGTACCATAACTTATTTTAAGCCGGAGTAAATTCCCCCTAAAATCGGCCAAATAAAACTATTCATCTAGGAGTACTCGCTCCGAGAATAAGTCCTGAGACAACGGGCGCAACCACAATTCCTCACCCACTCAACTATCCCGATGCTACAGTGACTCAAGTAGATGCCGCAGTCGAAATCAAAAGTCCTATTACTAAATGCCCGGATCCTACAGAGGGGAAAGGACTCTAATATTATAAAGGTCTTAATATTAATTGATATTACAGTCGCGGCTGTGAGTGTGAGTGCTATCGTGGTTGTCATGATGGGTGAATTTTGCGGGGGATTGTGGTTGCGCTGGTTGTCTCGGGGCTTGTTCTCGGCGCGAGTATAAGAGGGAAGTTTTGGTTACTATTGATTTTTATTTTTTAAGAAAAAAAAATGAATGAATGAACTCATTGAAAAAGAATGAATGAAAGAATGAATGAAAGAATGAACGAAAAAATGAATGAAAAAATGAATGAAAAGATGAATGAAAAAAATGAATGAGGGAAATGAATGAGAGAAATGAGTGGAAGAAATGAATGAAAAAAATGTGAAAATTGAAAAATGAAACGAGATAGAACTTGGACATTTGGAAGCGGGATTAAAGTAGAGAGTTATACCACATGTCACTGGTTTATTCCCCCCGCCCGCAACCCATACACTGGCATACAGCCCCCTACAACCATCAGGCGGGCCTAGCGGCCACCGGACTCTCCACATTGGATATTTTTAAAACACAAACAAACGTAGTTCTCACCATCCTTCCTCCCTGTAATGGTATCGTGAGACCTCAACACCGCCTTAGCAGTCAGGGGCAGGAGCCGATCGCGTATCTTTATGTTCTTCTTTCATATATGGATCGTCTTCGTCCAGGGATGAGAGTGTAAAATCGCCTTGGCGAGTATGTATGACGAAGTGCCCTTGGTTACCGTCTTCAGTGGTTGCTGTGGTTGGCTCGCCCCCGGACTCTTCCCCACCCAACAGAGCACCTTCACTGATGTGTAAAATGATGGGTTCTTCATTATGAACTTGTGTAGTAGCCGTGGAAAGAGCACTCCCGTTCTCGTCGTCCGTAAGATATTCACTTCCGTCGGCGGTATCGACTAAGGGCTCATCACTGTGGATGTGTGCAGAGTCTTTCTTCTGATCGCGGTGGGGGTTGCTGCTTGCTTGATGAGCTTTCTCATGGTGCTGTCCCTTCTCTTCACTGGATGTGAGGAGAGCATCTTGATTTTTCTTGGAAATTTTAGGAAGAGGGGGTCCGGTAGTCTCTGTGGCCTCTTCAAGGCATATTTTCAAGCGGCCAACCTCCATAATAGACTGATTGAGGAGATCGCGAAGCCTAGCGGACCGGTGTTCTTCCACCTTTAGAAATTCGCTTTTCTCGGCCAGTGCTTCCTTCAGTTTTGCGATCTGGGCGCTCGAACCCTGAGACTCCGGGCTCATAACCACGGGGTAGACATTTCCTGGGAGATGGTTTCTAGTCGGGTCGGTAGCTTCCTCGAGATAGGTCTTCAAACGGCTAACCTCCATGGTAGACTGAGTGAGGAGATTGCGGAGTCTAGCCGAGCGGTGCTCCTCAACCATTAGAAGTTTAACTTTCTCGGCCAATGCTTCCCTAAGTTCCGGGTTCTGCGAGTTAGCAACAGGAGACCCCGGTCCAACTGAACTTCCGCTCCCTTCATCATCACTACCATCCGTCAAACTCTGACAGCCAGTCCCAAAAATCAACCTCGAAAGCATCTCACGGTGCTCGGCAAATTTGGCGCTGATAGCCTCTCCAGCTAATTGCTTCTCCTCTTGAATTTCCAAGTTTTTAATAAAGATCTCGATGTTTTTATTGCGGATTTTCTTGTTGTTCTCATATATTTTCTGGTCCCTCTCACGGAGGCTTGCATACATAGATTCGAGACTTGCGGATTGTGCATTTAACATGGCTGCGGCTCCCTCTAGGGCCTCCTCTTTAAGGACAAGATCCTTGATGGCTGCAGCGGCGATGGCACGCTCGTCCCCGAGACTCGCATGGGCCGCTGCTGCGCTTGCGGCTTGCACGGCTAACATGTTCGCCGTCGTAGCTAGAGCCTCTTCTGCCACAGTGAGATTTTTCCTGAGTTCATCATTAATCGCTTGCGCATGGGCTGAGCGAGCAGCCTCCACGGCGAGGTCATTTCCAGAGGCCGTGAGTTGCGACGAGAGAGAAAGAGTTAGAGTAGTTAGCTCGTGAACCCAACGGGCTTGCTCGTGCGGGTAGGATGAGTTGAAGATCATTGAAGCGAGTTCATGGCATTGGGAGACAGTTTCGGGGGATGGAGCAATCGTAGTGATGGCTGGCGCAGGGAGGACGGGCGCCTCAATGGGCTTAGCGGAGCGAGGGCCGTCAATGAGGAATTCGGTACCGGGGCTCCAAAAGCCAGCCCCGGACGGTTTGGGGGTGAGCCCAGGGGGAAAGGTGATCTTAGAAGTAGACATTGTGCTATTGGAAGTTCCTAGATGGGAAGGCATTAGAAGAATTTCTAAATCGTCCCATGCAAGGGCAAAAGCAAATGCTGACGGCATTGCACAAGCTCACCTAGTGGAAAGAATATTTTTTAAAAAAATCCGTTAGAAATATGAGACTTTCGCTGTGGTAGGGACACGTTTGAGGGTCTTCGAAATTATTATCTTCGAAGAATGATGAATGGCTTTTTTAGCTCAAGACCGTTAATAAGATGGAAGCGTGAAGAAGAGGAAAAGAGGTGAGTCGAGGATGTGGATGTGAGTGAGGAGGAAATTGATGAATAGGAAGTTCAAGAAGGTGATAAGAATAAAGCGCAGGAAGAGAAATAACAGTTTGAATGACGGTGGTGTTATTGCTCTGGTTGTTGTTGATGGTGGGAAGGGAAAGGGTGAGGCAGGTAGAGAAGGAGAGAATATAAAGGGTGACAGAGAAGGTAGGGCAATATCGAGGGTTTCTAGAGGAATAGAAATGTTCTCAATGGAATCCAGTGTTCTCAATGGCCCAGGACGGGACTACCTATCGGCCATTGTCCATCATTTCTTGGGTGATGGGACGCCCTACCCCCGACACCCGCGCCCAGCACAATATGGTTCACTATGACAATTAGCCTCATGCCCTCACGCTCCCCTACTGTCCTTTATATTATGCCACTAAAGTTTACCTCTCACGGTACAATATGATAGCACACAACTTGATCCATCACTCGGAATACAGATTCAGAATATAAGCTCACGTAACTTGGACTCCCCGTATTATGCTTCCCTCGATGGTTGCTCCACCATCCTATAAAGTTAAGTATATGGCTACTTGCAAATTATGATATCCCTTAGGTTGTAGAATGCTCCTAGCCCTGCCGCTGATTCAGACAGCAGATAAAACCCAAAGATTCATTCCAGAGCAGACAGATCCACAAATTCGATATCTGAGCTCCCTACCCAATTTCATACATCCGACTCGTTTAACCAAATTTCAGAATAGATATAGGCTGGGCTAAATCATGAAACATCACTCTTCATTCGATCCCCCACCGCCCCCCCGCTCCTTCATCTCCCCAGGTCGTCCCCTGAAATCGTCTATAGTTCTTCTGATACCCTGAAAGTATTGTCCCGCTATCTAGGGCTCCCGTACTTTTAGGAACACCGGCGGAATAGGGCAGGGAAAGGTGAAGAGCCAATTAGGCACACCCCGAAAATAAAAATGAAAGAAACATCAGTAAGGTCTCCCGCCCGGTGGTTTCTCCCAATGGCGCACATATCTTGAAATTGCCACTACCCTTTTTCTTCAAGAGCATGGAGGCCAATATCCTCATGCACTTCGAGACAAAGGGCTTAAAAAAACTAAACAGGGCTGCTTGGTGAACCTAATTTTTAGTTTTATTTTGCTTTCTCATCGATAGGTAAAAGCGGGGCTAGAATCGAGCTTGAGGAGGGACAATCGTGCGAGTGAGAATATATGATTGTCAAAATCAAACAATTTGTCAAAACCAAAAAACCTGTCCCTGACCTTTACCTACACCAGTATAACAGCTACACCGTATGTATATTGCTTATAGAGATTTAAATTGCTTCCCACCGCCCCCCAAGGTGCCAAAAACTGTTGGAAGCACGAAGTTGACTTTAGAACATGCGCGAGTGTTTGAGAGATTGTCTAGATGATAGTGGATGATTTTGGAGATGGAGCTAGAATGTTTGAAATTTGACCGACATGTCTTTCCTTTGTCTATCACAGAAGTGTGCAGAGGAACAACGACATGGAGGGAAAGAGAGTGATTGGTGTGGTGATCAATGGAAGGATCACGATGGACTGTTTATGTTTTACTTATACACTTGTTTTTACCGTTTAGTTTTGTTTTAG
>Ga0307507_10004231_pt1 | contig 25939 bp, 21 predicted proteins | sample 7_EM_MG_FD_207223 | JGI IMG/M metagenome (GOLD analysis project Ga0307507, IMG submission 207223) | Populus trichocarpa ectomycorrhiza microbial communities from riparian zone in the Pacific Northwest, United States - 7_EM | ecosystem: Host-associated > Plants > Roots > Unclassified | place...
CCTGGCAGTTCTAGGCTGTTGCCTCCCTTGCTAAGGGCGAAGGAATCTAACTATTTAACCGATCTGGGTAAGATTTTGAGGCTGGTCAGGTTATGGTGTAAGTTGATAAGACTGAGGATTCCAATTCTAATCCCACATGAATGGCTCTCAGGGTCTATCAGATACTCTGGTTGCTTTGGTAATAAAGGTGGTAAAACTCTCATTTCCCCTAAAAGTATTGACGTTAATGCTCTTAATTGGAGTATTAACCATACTGGTACCATATTAAAGGTCCAAACTGTTAGTATTATAGTGCTGATAGACTAGCTGACCGAGCCCTAGGAGGAAATGAGGCTTGTAATGCTGTGAAAGTACTCTCCTGGGATCTGATTTAGAATTTTGCAAGCCTACCCGTAGTGTAGTGCTTACTTAAGGGCTTAGGGTTACAAATCCCATGGTCAAATCCTTTCATCGTTCGGTTATTTATCAATCCCTGTGCAACAAAGCAACGCAACGCAACTACCGGTACCTCAAGATACAACCCAAACGTCACTTTGGGTTATCCTCACGGTCAACTTAGCGGGGGGAAAAACAAATTATTTCTAGCCATACTCCTATACGCTTTGGAGCAAATAATACAAGATGTCAGGCACCGGCGCATCTTCTGGCTCGCCCAACACGGGAGCCTTAGCGAGCCACCTGAGCTTCCCTGGCCTTGATCGTATTGGTATCCGCAAGCGCCTCGCGCTACAAGACCAGCAAGAGAATGATCCCGACGAGGTGGTTTATATGGATGAAGAGGGTATATTACTTCTCCCATAACGATGCCGCCACCCTACATAGCTTTAGCGGGGAAAACTAACCTCGAGCAGAACAGGACAGATTAATCCAACAACTAAAGTACGAGGATTCTGGCAAGAATGATTTCTTTACCGTTAGCCCTCCATCCACCTTTACTTTCCTGTATATATGTATATATATATGTTAGAAAGAAGGAACTGACACACCCCACCCCCCAGAAATTAATCTTCGTCCTCGAGATCGCCCAACTCCCCATGTTCTTTTTCCGCCTGTGGACCGCTCCAAACTGGACCGACCTCTTCAGCATAGTATCTATGATAACCTCCGCGCTATGCGTCCCCACCACGCAGGGATTCGAAGGCAGGAGCGAGCTCGCCCCGGAACCGAGGTGGGTTCCAGGCGCTATTAGGCTGAACTTGATCCTTTCTGTGACGATCGCGGTGGCCACTCTCTTGAAGCATTATATCCCGCCTGAAGGCGTAGAGGTTACGTTTCACATGGATGCATATGAGAATATGGGGCTTATTCCTCTTGGTAAGTTCTTTTTATTTCTCTGAGGGGTTGGGGTTGGGGTTGGTAATTTCTGTTGACTTTTACTGGGATGGTAGTGCTTTGGGTGTTTACGCAGGTCACTAGGAAGGCTTTGAGGGCGGTGGATACTGGTTCTTTGGAAGAGCTGCGGTATAGGTACCTCGGGGCCTGATTTTGAGGGCGGCCTTGTGGTTTCTGTTTTTGCTTTTCCGTGTGCGCACGGGCTTTTTTTATTTTAATTTTTTTAGTAGTCTGGATACCGGCTGTGGTTTCGTTGTGGCTGCGCTTCAGTTCTTTGTTCTCCTAGCCTAATAATAGGAGTAATTTCTTTATATATTCTCTTGTTTTCAGAGGTTTCTGGAACTCTATCTTTACATAACCGTTCCCGGAGATCTCTCATGTCAGTTTCAGTGATCACCTGCTGTTTGAGTTGAGCGCGAAGTTGCCAGTGAGCCGAATCATGTTTCATGAGCGAGTGATCGTGAATGATTTGAGAACCCTATGAAAAATGTTGGAACTTGTGCTTGAACGTCGTCACCTTATTTCCTTATAGCTGCTTGTGTTTCATTCAAGTTGCCTCCTCTTTTAATTCTTCTCATTTTCCTTCTCTCTCTTCCCCTTCAGCTTGCCGGGTGGGGAGCAAATCAATAATGATCTCGCCGTCTACGGATCCGCCGACGCACAACTTCTGGACATCGCCTTCTTGGTATATCTAACGAAAGGTGTTGGGTATTGGTGATCTTGCTTTTGCGCTGGCGTTGGATGGTGTCTCTGGAGGTCTATGTAGTGATGTCCGTATATTATTTTATGGGTATACTAGGGTGCTAGGTTCCGCTAGACTGATTGGCACTCTCCTCCCCTACCTGAAAAGGGAGTTTGGGGTGGTGTTCTAGTGCATAATTTGGAAACGTGACGTGAGGTTGCAGAATTCCTTTTTAATCGGGATTTAATCCTAACGTGATACTTGAATGCCCTTGTAAGAAAGGGGCACAAGTTAAACGACAGCACTCACTGATTGGAGCCTTAAGGCCGGCAATATCATTGCACGGTTTATAAGGATGGCGTTAAACTTAAAAAAATCAAATTGCACCTTGGCTCTATGTGCTATTAGAGCCAATCAAAACCAAGCGCCACCTAAGTACATCCTCTGATCCCACTAGCAAATGCTTAAACTAGACTACTGCCTCTTACCCTTCTGCCTACCCCCGTTAAGCTCTCTCTCTTGTAACCTCCACTGCTGGACCTTCCTCAAGCTCTCCACAGCAACCTCCTCCGCGGCTAGGTAGATAATCTTTGCCTCCTACTCAATCTCGATAGCGTTCTGGATTTTTCCCTATAGGCCTCTCCTTTGGGCGTCCCTCTCCCCCACAGCTCGAGGGCCTCCGTTCTTTCGGCGGGGCTTCTTAGCCTCGCTGATCGTGCCCTTGGGGTATTTTCGCTCTCTTCCTCTCCATAATCTGGCTTACGAGCTCTGAATGTTCAAATTCTAAGCCTCTTAGTTAGGGGAGAGCATTATTTGTAGAACGGCCCCCCACTTGTGTCAGGGGGCTGTAGGTATGGTAGGGGATCGGTTTTGTGTTTCTTCAGTTTCCCCAGGTGAGGGGTAGCTCTTGGCTCGAACTAGCGGGTCGGGTGGCTGGTAGGGACTAGAGGGGAGAGGAAGAGGTGAAAGAGGACTGGTAGCTGGGCGGTGAGTCCTCGTAGGTCACTCTGTAGGGTATGTGTTTGTAGGGCTCATCGGAGTTTAGAGAGGGAGATTGGGGAGGGGGGGGTTGCACTTGTATTAAAAGCACCCACATATTTGATGTTTCTCCGTTTACCCTCAGAGGAGAATTTGACTAGGGCTTAGGGAAAGTTATATTGAAATTTACGTTATTCTCGGTCCGAACAAGGATTCTAGTTTATCTCTTGGGGCTTCAAAGTGTTCCTGCGCTGCCACTGTCAGTAGGAAACTTTGGCGCTACTTGTAGGTTGCTGAGTGTGTTGTTATATGTCCGACCCCTTCAGGCTCGTACAAACCTCTTTGTATAACAATAATTACTAGCCCGAATGCGAGCCCAGTAGCTAATATATCTCCCTAGTTATGTCTCGCCCGGTACCTCATTGCTTTAGCGGCGCCCGTTTATCTGCAATGCGGTGGAGTAGTTATTAGGTGAGGGTGGAAAGGTTGTCGTGTTGGACTTTTCGAATGGTCCGCTGTGACTGGGTGGCGACCCCCAATTCCAAGAGAAATTTGGACTGGCTCTTGGAATCACAGATTATCCTATCACGCGCAATTTGATTGCCGCGGCGTAAGTCATACATACAATAGATATTTGAAGTTAGTGAATTTTAAGATTTGAGTAGCGCATAATTGACATATGGGTAGGCCTCTTAGGCGAAGTGGGGCTGCGACTGTATCTTGCATACTTTATAACCGCCTGATGCTATGACTTGGGCTGCCTGCCTGATACTGAGACCTCTTGTCTTTTTCATCCGGATGACGATCACAGTCTCTCACTCGACTTCCACAGCCCCTGACCCTGTAGGCCTTGGCACCCCTTGCGGCAGATTCGCGAGCCAGAAAATCGAAGTGACGAATCTCCAAATTAAAGTCTAACGTTGATCCAACCTCCCCCTTCAGCCGCATCCCCCCACGAGATGCATTACCTATTACACACACGGCTATTACTCCAACGGCAGGGGCTGAAGCCCCTAACACATGTCCGTCTCCTGTCTAGAGGTTTTGCGACGGTATTTGATGACCAGAGGTGCGGGGCTTCCACCAAATTGCTGCTGTTATCGGAGGTGTCTGGCTGACGAATTGTGTTTGTCTAAGGGTAGTCTGGGCCGGGGATTTGACGTCGTAGTAATTGGCGGAGGACATGCTGGTTCGGAAGCTTGTGCTGCTGCGGCGCGAGGTATGCTCCAACCCCCCCTCGGTTCTGCAGTGGCAAACTTTAGTAGGAATTGATTGCTAACCCCCGGCTTTCTAGTGGGTGCCAAAACTGCCTTGGTAACCCAGAAGATCGACACTATCGGGACATGCTCGTGCAATCCTTCATTCGGGGGTATCGGTAAGGGCATTATGATCCGTGAGGTGGATGCTCTGGACGGTGTCTGCGGTCGGATAACCGATAAAGCCGGTATTCAATTCCGAATGCTGAACAGGAGTAAAGGCCCCGCTGTATGGGGCCCCCGTGCACAAATCGATCGGAAGCTCTACAAGAAGTACATGCAGGAGGAATTGATGTCGTATCCGAACTTGTCAATTCTACAGGGCAGTGTTGCGGATGTGGTTATGAATCGGGCACCGGAAGGGCTGATGGTTGGTGAGGAGGGGCACTATGGAGAGATCACGGGAGTAAGATTAGAGAGTGGGGAGGTGATTAATACAAAGCATGTTGTGATCACTACTGGGACATTTCTGGGCGGGGAGATTCACATCGGATTGAGGGTTTTCCCATCTGGAAGGATGGGAGAGGCGGCGACTTTTGGACTGAGCAAGTCTTTAAGGGAAGCTGGCTTCAAATTGGGTCGCCTGAAGACCGGGACGCCCCCCAGGATCGACGGCCGAACAATAAATTTCAAGAACCTTCTTCCGCAGCTCGGAGATGACCCACCAGTGCCGTTTTCGTACATGAACGAGAAGGTTCAGATCAAGCAGCAGCTGAAATGTCACAGCACCCATACTACCCCCGAGAGCCACAATCTGCTACGTCAGCATCTCCATGAATCAATCCACATCCGCGAGACAATCAAAGGCCCACGCTACTGTCCATCATTAGAAAGCAAAATCATCCGCTTCGAAAACAGGCAAAACCACATGATCTGGTTAGAACCCGAAGGCATAGACGACTACGTCGTATACCCAAACGGCATCTCCATGACTGTTCCTGCAGAAGTCCAAGAACGCCTCCTAAAGACCGTCCCAGGCCTCGAAGAAGCTAAAATGCTACAGCCTGGGTATGGTGTGGAATATGACTACGTCGACCCGCGCTCCCTTCGGGCAACGCTCGAAACTAAGATTATTAAAGGCCTTTTCCTAGCCGGGCAAATCAACGGAACAACTGGCTATGAGGAAGCCGCTGCCCAGGGCATCGTTGCAGGAGTTAACGCCGGCCTCTCCTCACAGGGGAAACCCCAAATGACCATTTCTAGAAGCGACGCTTACATCGGCATCATGATCGACGACCTGATCACAAAGGGGGTATCAGAACCTTATCGAATGTTCACCTCCCGTAGCGAATTCCGCATGAGCTCTCGCGCCGACAACGCCGATCTTCGCCTCACCCAAGTCGGCCGCGGCTACGGCGTGGTCGGCGACACGCGATGGGCGCACTTCCAATCAGAACTGTCTATGATGGAAGATTTCCGCTCCACATTGTCCAACGTCGTCCAGAGCAGCTCTGAGTGGCGGAAGCGGGGTTTGGCGGTCAGAGAGGACTCGGCGCGCAGGAGTGCCTTCCACCTACTTAGACTCCCAAATATGACGATAGATAAGCTAGCGGGAATGGGAGTCGTGAAGGGCTTGGATCACTGGCCGGAGAGGATTCGTACTAGGGTCGGTATCGAGGGGGTGTACGAGCCTTACGTCACTAGACAGGCCAACGCTGTGAAGGTGTTTGAGAAGGACGAGGGGTTGAAGTTGCCGGTTGATATCGACTATGATCGGTGGGTTTTCCCCAAATAGGTTTCTGCACATGTCCTGGGGAATTCTTACTGACAAGATTTCACAAAATAGAGTCGTAGGCCTTTCACACGAAGAAAGAGTCGTGCTAAAGCAGGTTCGACCCGAATCTATCGGACAGGCAAGACGTGTTGAGGGCGTGCGTTAACCCTCCCACGATGTCAACCTAATATCTATCAATCCCGAAACTGACGTCTGGTGGGAGAGCTTTCTAGGTAACACCGACCGGCTGCGTTCACCTCCTCTCACACGTCGAGAGGAAGAAGAGAGAAGGGGCCAAAGCGGTTGCTGTGGAAACGCAGAAAGCGAGGATGATTGCTCTGGGAATGGATAAGGGATCCTATTCAGGGGAGTGAGGGGAAAATTTACGTGCCATTTCATATTTTTGCTATTCTAGACTGGCGTTTGTACATTAGTCAAGAGGGTAAATACTTGGGTTTGAGATGAGGGTTTGGGAACGCTATAGGTTGTTTCGACTTGTATCGTATTGTATATTCTTGTAATATTTGTATAAATACTTCTCGCCTTGAAGAGGAAGTTTGCTTCCCCTTGTCTTCACGGGATTCGATGCGCGGGGGTGTATTACTGGTGCATTCATCACGGCAATCAAATTAATATATAGCCAATATCTACTAATTAGAACCCCCCATCCAACCAAACCACGATAATACGGTAGAGTCCGATCAACCAAAGTTCATCTTCAAAGCAATTGTCGGCGCGCTAGACTGTTGCTGCGTACTGTCAGCGATAGACCTAGCATTCGACCTCAAAATCTCCTCCATAAAACCCCTCTGCCCAGCACCCATGTTCGCAACAACGTTCTTGAACGCCAATTGGCTAACAGCGACCAACTCCAGCAACCTCTTTGCCGTCTCTGGGTACGAGCCTGGGTTCGACGAGGCGTGGGCCAGCAATGTAGGTATTAGTAGCGCCATAGCGACTTGGATTTGGTCGCCGAAAAGCGTAGAGACGAAGGACGTGAGGATGTGGCAGACGAGGGATTTTGTCTGATCCGAGCCTTCCTCGGAGTCGCCTTTGGTGGTTGTGACGAAGGTGATCAGCCGCGGGATCATGTAACGGACCATTTCTTGATCGCAGGCGGTCTTGGGCGTGACCATGAGGATTGAGCGGCTGCATTGGACGGCCATTTTGGAGGTCTGTGGGGAGTGGAGATGTCAGAATTGTGGTTGGGATATTTTGATTGGGGATGGAGGCTTACTGCTGGGTTTGATAATGCGTCTATCATTCTATCGCATAGGAGTGGAACCTGCTCGTCGTTCGGAGGTAAGACGTTCACTCCGGCGGTAATCACTATCGTCGAGGCCATCAAGCAGTTTTTGAGGCAGGGCAGGGCAGCATCACCCCGTATTCTGTCGAAGCGGGTCAGAGCTATTTGTAGAAAGAAAGGGTGGGGGGGAAAATACTTTGCGTTATCGAGAATCTGTAATATGCTGCTCAGGCAACTCCGGACCTGCATGACAACCATCTCGCTATCATTACCCCCGCTAGAATTCGTAATTATTCGAATGAACCGCTTGAATATCGGCAGAGACCGCGGCACCACCTCCGTCTGACAAACACCGGTACCGAAGATGCCTATGAACTATATATTAGCACCTACGACCAAAACGGGAAAGTATCACGACTTACTGGTGAAGATGTGGAGAATTGAAGCGTAGAGATCCATTCGTATGACTGCAGGAAATACTTCTGCGGCGTGTACCAAGGCGTCCAAAGAAACTCGAACAAGGTTGGCAGCCTCTTCCGAGAGGTGGTGACGGACTAGATAACTCGAGGTCAGCACAGCCCCATTTCAGTAGGGAAAACAATCGATTCGCGCTCATACCCATTGTCTTCTTATCAACCACGTTCGGTAGTAAGCGCGCAAGGACTAGGACCATCAGTCTCGTCAGCTCGAAAAGTTGGTCAATGTCTTCGGTCAGATTCTCTCCCTGGGCGCCAGATTTTGACCTAGCGGTAGGGTGCTCGACGCATAGGCTCTTTGCAATATCGGTGGTGGCAGACTGCACAGCCAGGCCTTCAGTAAGGACTAATCGATCAAATAGGTCCATCGTCTCGGAGAAGATTGCTTCTTGGTAAATGGCGTGTCCGCATACCGACGGGTGCAGAATCTTCTTCAGTGCTAACAATATCTCGAGCGTCTGCTCCTTCGTGGCAAGACTATCAACTCCTGGCCTCCCGACAAGAGCCTCGAAAGCAATTCCGAATAGTACGAAGAAGAATGCAACCGGCTCATCGCGATAGTTGATGTCATGTGCTACACCATTGCCGTTGACGTCTTCAGAAGAGGCTTTACCGTCCAGGGCGTCAAAGACAAACTGACTGTCCTGCTCAATTAGACTGGCAATTGCATCGACCAATTTAAGCCAGGAATCTTGGTAGAACTGTGGTATCACTCAATTAACCCCAATACACGTGTTATTGAAATCTAAAGCTGGTTTAACGTACTTGTAGAAGTGTTTCTCGGTTTAATGCCGAGTATATCGTATCGATGGAACCACCAAGAGTTGTAGCGCCTGTAGAGTTTGTTGAGATATCAGGCTCAAAGCGTAGCCTTGCAAACTCTCGAAGTGAAGATAGCCATAATGGCGCCAGGGTAGCGATGTGCGGCTTGACGACATCAGCAAGGTACGATTGCTCTTTACTTGCAACCTGCAGCTCAGCCCAGGCCCGGAGAACGGCCATCTTGACCATGACCTGAGCATTAGAACTGAGCCCTTTCAAGTCTCCAATTGATGCAACCTCGGAATCACCTATGCCGGTTAGCTAAAGAACTAGGTATTCTGTGAGGGGTACTGATAGATTTACTTGAAAAGTTCTCTAACGCTGATGTTAGCAGCCTCAAGATCCTTCCCATCCTATCGACATCCTTAACGATGCCAGTTGAGATAAACCCTGCGCAGACATTCACTGCCTCACTTGCAAGCTCCGGACTAGAATCAACCGCAAATGCCGGGGTGAGAGCAGATCCAATTTGTGCTTGATACTGCTCTAGCAATGTAGCCTCTGGGAAGTCAGGGTCTGGAGTATAACCAAACATCTTAAGAACTTGATCTACGATCCTCAGACCGGCCAAACGAAGTTGTACCACATTTGACGTACTAGCGGAGAATGCCATCCGGATGACATCCGCAATCTTTTGCACAAGACTTTCCTCAACCGGAGTCTCGGAATCTCTCTGCATCTCTCTTGCAGCCAAGCCTAGTAATTCGAAAAGACAGTTCATCGCGAATGTTCTAACTTGCCATCTTAACAATTCTTGCCCAGTAGGCTGCGAGTTTTCCTTTTCTCTAGGAGATGCGACAGCGAACGAGGCTACCTCATCATCGTTCAAGTCCACAGCGCCCGAATTGGTGGGTTTCTCGTTCTCTAATTTTCCAGCAATGCCGTCCTTCCGCTCTACCAGCTTTGACATCACCGCCTGGCAGCGGCCGACCCATTTCCCAACATCCTCAATGCCAGTTTGGTTGAGCCAGTTGTTGATTATGTTCCGAATCCCCTCATGATCTGGTGCCTCGTCCAAGGCGATCCAAAGTTGCTCTTCCAGTCCAGGATCTGCCGTGTTGATAATCCTCTCTGCGTCTCCTTTCATGAGTTGATAGAGGCCATCAATGGCTACGTCTCTCAATTCCACATATTCTGAACCCAACTCTTTCTGCAGCCGTTTGACGTAGCCTGCTGTATCCACATGGCTGGCTGCGAAAAGCGATAAATGTTCTAGACATCGCAGAGCCTCTAGCTGAACGGTATAATCTGGTTCCCTCAGGAATTGACCAACATTAGTTAAAATCAACTCCCTCGTCTTGACCATATCCTGCAAATCGGGCCCAAGGACGCCAATTAGAGAATCGATGCACCGGACAACGATGCTTAATGTGGGCAGCTCCAATTCCAAATTCGATGATACAACTGTTGCCACTTCCTCATTATGGGTCTCTGCTACGTAGAGTTGGGAAAGCATTCCTAAAGTACTTGTTACAAAGCCGGAAAATGTAAGGCCTGCCGAGTCGATGGTCCTGGCCAGTCCGTCTAGTGCCCAAAAGTGGACTGTCGGGTGGGGGTCATTGCTAAGAGACATCAGGATTCCGATAATGGTTTTGAGATGGAATCCAGCAGCCATTCCCCCGACGTACGAGTGGATGCACCCAAGGGCCACGGCGCACCCAGCTCTAGCATTAGGATCTCGGTTGTTGACTATTGTCTCAACACACCAGTTTATCATATTGCCGGTGAAGCTATTTCCGCCGATGCTGCATAAACGCCCCAGTGCCTCGTATGCAACATTTCGTACATATGGGTCAGGATGTATAACAAATCCCTAGGACTAGTCAATTCGTGCAATGTCACCAAAGGCAAAAGTGGATCTTACTTGCAGTAACTCTTGTATGATCTTGAGGACACTCGCGGTGCTCAAACTCGCCGACGGAACTTCTTCACTTATTGTCACTTTAAGAGTCCCTAGGAGGGCTACCGCGACATTGATGACCATGGCAGCCTTTCTTCCGGGGTCACGTTGAAGACTACCTGACGCCAAAAACGTAGCTATCTGTTCCAAAATACTCTCTTGAACCTTTGGCGGCTGGATCGGAAGGAGGATAGTGAAAAGGTCGATCGCTGAATTAACTACAGCAGTAGCCGGTGGGGCAGGAGCAGGTTCATTCCTGGCACTCGAATTGCTTGTGGTGTACAGAGAAACAGAATCATGCTCAATGGATCCAATAACAGGTGTATGTAGCTTCTCCCCCCAAAATGTGATATCAATAATACATCCTTAATGAAATATTCAGAATCTCGCAAGCGAAGAACGAAGCGACTTACCGTTTCATTGATCCTCGCTTCAGGGCTGCCCCTTGTTATCCAATGAGCGATAGTTGGCTTAGTACTCTGGGTTTCGAATGCAAATGCCTCAACATCGAACCCTTTTACAAACCCGCATACGCCATATGCGTAGTTGTCTCCAATATCCCATAATGACTCAAAATTACCAGCACTAGAAGCAATGGCCGTACTGAGTGACGATGGGGTGTACTTATCGGGGTCGGCAAAGAAGCTCACAGCGATTGTGAGCAGGTTTGCTTGGAGAGCTTCCCCATGAGAGAGTTTCACAAGTTTCGCGTAACACTGGAGGACACGACGGCGGACCATAAGGTCAAGGTCAATTAATTGCAGGGAAGGAGAGAGACGTTGGGAAATATCATCCGTAGTTTTCTTGGCTGGTAGTGTATTAAGAAATAGGGTCGAGTTTTGAAGCATAGCGGCAATTCTCTTGGAAACATCCGCTGTCAGGAGCCTGGAGTTGAATTCGAGGAAGGATAGAATTGAGCCAAGAGCACACTCGCGAACATGAGCTAGGAAAGATAATTCTAAAAGGGATCGCTCCACGGAAGAGTCCTTAGCTAGAGGTTTCGGCAGCGCATTCTTCCAGAGCAACAAAAGCTGTGAAAGATGGATCTTCACAAAATTAGGCCCAAGTGCCATCAACCCCCCAATCAGGATCCATGCAACTTGTATCTGAGTGGCTGAGATACGGAGATCGTAATCTCCGCTCGATTTTAGCAAAGATGTAGCAAGAGTCAGTATCCTGGAGGTAATATCCACCGAGGCATAGAGAGGTTGAAGGGGTGCAGTACTGATGGCTGCTGCAAGACCGTTTGCATACCCGGTACATCTGCGAAGTGTCTCCGTAGTTGTGGGTCGCCTTGCGGTCATCTGTGAGAGCTCCCGATTCACATTGTTCATACAAATAGTAATTATAGGGAGGAGTTGGGAAGGGGCAGCAATAACGAAACCCCTCAAACACCAACTCGTCGCAACTTGGACAGAGTAGCTTGGGTGCTGTAAGACCTGGAGAAGTCCGTCGCGTGTGGTGTCCTGTACACTTGCTAGGGCTGATCCTAACGACTGTATTAGAGATGCCAATGCGTGCAAAGCTCCAGTCAGAGCGTGTTTGCTAGGCTCGGGCTTTTCTTTAATGACCTGGGGATAGTCCTTTATAGTGTCATTAACAAGTGTCTTGATCGCATTGAGCTGTCCAGTTTCCCCGAGTAGTCTGCGACCAATTACATCTTCCAGCAGAGTTCGCACATATTTCCGGGTGGTCAATAACCGGAATCTATTGGCAATAATTGTATGATGGGAGAGTAGGTCATTGAGTAAGTGACTTGAAATCAATCCATAGCTACTTTCGACTACCGATGATCCAAGTCTCGCCAGAACTCCCGAGTAACATAATGCAATTCCTGCCCTAGCTCTTGGAGATGTGGAAGGCTTGGTGTAGTGCAGCGAAAGCTGGCGTAAAATCTCTTCCAACGTGAATGTCAGTCTTACAATAGCCTTTTTACCGCTTGGAGCCGGTGAGCTAGGCCTCTCCGCGCCCAACCCCTCATCATCCCCAACAGCGGTCGATACCCTCTTCATCTTTTTGGGCTTCTTTGCAACTTTCGCAAGCTCTGGAGCCTCGGTAGAGTAGGCTAACACGAGTGCTAGTGACCAACATGACGCAGCGGCTTTCCGGGCCGATGTTGAAGTAGAATCTAGAGCCTTCATTGCGGCACTTTGCAATTTATCGTACTCCTGGTGGCTATTAAAGAGTTGGGTAGCTTGCAAAAGCTCTTCCATGCACTAGTATAGTTGGAAATCAGCAAACTAGTATAAGAATATCTCGGGTTGCCGGTCTGGAGCTACCTGTAACGCACTAGCTTGAACAAGGGCTGATTTTTCGCCCACTGCAGCATTTCTTGCCTGCTTCCAGACATCGCGGGCTACCGCCTCGTCTGCCATATCCCCAACTGTGCTGAAGACCTTTCCTAGAGCTCGAAATATGGAACTTCTCAATCCGCAATGCTAATAATTTTATTAGTTTCAATAATTACAATTTCCCTAAGATTCCACTGACATTCTGAGCGGGTTTAAGCAGCTTAAGTAGTGAGGTGCAGGTCAAAGTAGACAGCGCCATAGCCTACCCTAGTTAGTCAATCATTACCGAAACGTTGTAAAGCTCACATACACTGTCTCCAGCAGCCCTGTAAACCTCACCCACACAATGGACGGCCGCACTGAATCCCAAATTCCCATAATCAGAATCCTATCTCGTAACCAATCCATTTCCTTCTGAAAAGAAAAAAGAAAAACGAGTGCTGGGTTCTTACTGTCGAGTCCTTAGATCTTTATCTGACTTCCCCGTATTTATAAGGCCCACTAGTTCATTGATCGTTTCAAAGAGCAGCTTTCGATCCCCTTTACCAAAAATACCCGCGAAGCAGCGTCCAGATATATTCCGGACGAGTCGAGTGGGCGCTGGCGCGGACAAGGTGATAATCTTGAAGAGCTCTTTCTTTACATAGAGCTGATAGGCAGAAGCTCCGTCCTCATCCAATCGATTGACCAGCTTCTCAAGGCTGTTCAGGAATGACATGACGTATAGTTGCTGCTGCGTTTCTTCCGTGATAGATTTCAGCTTGGCCATGTCCAGCTGGACAGCCTCGATTGCGGAGGAATCGTCGGCCATTGGGGCTGGTGGATGTCCGATGGACCGGCTGCCGAGGGAAGTAGAGGGGAGTGTTTGATTGTGGTTCTGTGGCGTTTGGATTGTAATGTGTTTAGGGTAAGGTGGCCCGGTTAGGGGAGAGACACCGTTAAGACTCTCTTGCTTTTGGTCGGATATTTTATTGTACAATTATGTAAGCTTGAATCCTTGTGCCAGTACTGCAGGGGCACGCCCAAACAAAAGATTGGTCTTGGCACGGTTACAGCATCCCAATTCTATTCCGAAAACCATCACCCCAGCACCACCGCCATACCGACACCACACCTTGGTTTTGCTCGAACCATTGATACCTCAACGATGCAAAGCATATCTCGTTTGATACTCCGGCATCAGCCAAGGTCTCTGGGCCCTATTGGCCTAACTGCCCTTCAGTCACCGGTTTATGTTCTCACATGCACGGCCTTTTTTTCCTCATCTTCCCACCTCCAGTCCGGCCATAATAGATGGAGCAAGATTAAACATGACAAGGGCAAAAATGATGCAAATAAAAGCGCTGAATTCTCAAGGCTTTCTCAAGAAATTTGCTCTGCAGTGAAGAGTACTATCTCTCATACACTCATTACACTATTACCCGCATAACATGCTCACACAAAGCTTCTGGTTAGGTGGCGGTCCGAGTCCCGATAACCTTCGACTATCAGCAGCCTTAGCCGCTGCAAAGAAGGGTGTGAGAAATTCCTCGGACCTACAAACACCTCTAGGATAAAAACAAAAGCAAAAAACCTCTAACACAACAACAGTCGGAATGTCGAAGGATAAAATGGAAGCAGCCGTGAAGCGTGGTCAAGGCGTTTCTGCGTCTGGATCAGCTTTAGAACAGGTTCAGATTGAATGCATGGGTCCAGGATCTGTTGCTATGATAATGTTTGTTTTTCCCACAGTGTGTAACCGACAGTATTTGTCTACTCACTTATTAACTGCGAGAACGATAAACACAATATAGTGAATGTCAGACCGACAACAAGCTCGGCTGCTTAGCAGACATCAAAGTCATTCTGCGCAAAAATGGTGCCACAGTAACACCCACGTCGTACTTATTCGCCCGCAAAGGGATATTACGCCTTTCTACTGGGGATAATTCTTACGACACCCTACTGGAGTCTAGTCTCGAAATTGACGGGATGGAGGATATCAATGAGATCGAGCCTGGAGAGAAGGGCTCCAAGGTTGAAGTGGAGGTTACGGCGGATCCTGCTAAGACTGTTGCTGTGGCCGAAGGGCTCAAGAGCCGGTTATCGGGCGTGGAGATCCTGAAAAGCTCTATTGGATGGGTGCCGAAGGAGGAAACACTTGTTTCGGTCGACGATGAGAAGGCTTTGGAAGCTTTGATAAAGCTAACAAGTAGGTAAAACCTTAATATTTCTTTATGGCTGGGCATACTAATTTGAACGGCGAGCTAGATACCCTGGAAGAAATGAGCGACGTGGGCGAAGTATATACGAATATAAAATAAGGCAATTATCATTTCATGCCATTATTATACTTTGCTTTAAGTATCTCTAACTAGCCCAACAAATAATTATGCGTAGTTCAAGGCTACCGTTAAAAGGGCATCAAGTCATCACTAATGCTAAGTTCAAAGCTCGTTTTTAAGAATGAAAGAGACACGAAGGAGAAGACATGGACATGCGTATTTCCAGGCCAGATACCGCAATCAACTCGATCAGCTAGATAGCATATGAAAGGCCCCTTAAGACGCTAAAAATCCAAAAACCCAATGTCAGCCAAGCTCTCATCCTAGGTTAAAACCATCACGGATGAGCAACACAGTAAAATACAGGGTCGCTATAACAAGCCTAGAATTACATACCCTCATTCACTCCCACTACTTGAGTGCAAACCTCACTTTCTTAGCAGCGCTCAAGATAGGTTCGGTATCACCGCTATCCCCCACGGCTTCACGAGTGTAAACACACCCATGTGCGACCTTCCCCTCAGGAATAACCCCCTCACAGATCCCACACTTGGCCACGGGCCTTCTCCCGCCAATCAAGAGCCTCACATGCGGAATCCTGAACAGCCAAATCTTCCCCACCCTCGGATGGACCAAAGCAACCCACTTATCATTATCAAACGAACGCCCCAGCCGATTAATTTCTATGGGGGATTTACATATCACGATGGTATTCGCTGTATTGGTCTTTGCTGCGAGGCCCGCTCCCACCTCCACGAGGAGGATGATTTCCTCTTGGCTGCTCTCTTTGTTGACAGGGTCTTGGGAAATGATTGCACCGATCTCGTGGTGGTAAATGTACGTATCTTCAGTATTGGAGTTCAGGAGGATACCTTTTGTCGGGATGATTCTCCTGGTAGCGGGGATTGCATGTGCGAGGCTGGAAGCGAGTGGAGCGGGCGTTTCGGAGGACCTAGGGAGCCGGCGGAGCTCTCCTCTGTGCGTGGGTGTGGACGCCAGTGTGGGAGTGGAAGAGGATGAGAGTTCGTGGGGTGAAGCGGTAGTCCCCGAATACCCCTCCTTCCCCCCCTTGGTAATATCGAAACCGAGAAGTTGCATTTTGGCTGGGGAGAACTCAGGACCCAAGGCGTCATCCACGGTCGCATGACGAGAATGGGGCCGAGAAGTAGGCTGCAGCTTCGGAGATTCGGGTATTTCAAAGGGTTCCTCGGTGGTGCCAATGCCAGAAAGCCTGATAGCGGAGGGCTTGGGCTCTTCGGGCTCGCCAAGCTCTTTATAGAGCCGGGAGAGCTCCGAAAGCTCAGAGAGGTCGGATAGCTTGAGGCGCTTGGGGTATGCAGAGAAGGGGGCACGAGGAAGTCTATTTCTTGTAGCAGTGGCCATTGATGTTGGATTGCTGCTAGAGTGTAATCCTATGGATATTGGGTTTTGTTAGAATTACGGTCACAAAGTAGTTTCCTGATATAGCAGGAATTCGTACCTTCGTCCTTGGGTTTCGCGGAGGCTCTCTCCATTTTTGCGTAATGGACTTCCTTCTTTTCTGCTCCTTCGCCTGTTTGTTCGTTTGTTTGTTTGGGGGGAGGAGGGGGTGATAAAGCGTGCGTCTTGCGGAGCGGACGAGGAATTTTACAAGGTGTTACGAGAGGGTCGCCATAGAAAACTCAAAGGCATCCCCAGGAAACTCGTACCCTCACCTATCCCCTACAACATAATTTCGTCCTCTCTTATATCATATGAGTGTGGTTTTGTTAGAACCTACACATTGGCTTTTTTTCCTTGTCAATGGGAAAACACCTTTCAAGTGCGGCAACCAGAAAAACCATTCTTGAGATAACAGCCTTTTTGTTCCTGTCAGTAAAATGACTTTACAAATACCATAAAAAACTTTAAAAATATGAAAATTGTATTAAAATTTAATTCAGCTTGTAGAGTCCAGATCTATGAATTTAAATATGTGCAAAGAGTTTATTTAATGTAGTTCTCTGCTGTAATGATCTTTCAACTGCTGTAATCTGCCAAGGTTTTGTGGTCTTGGCGATTTTTTCCTCTATATTATCATTCAACTTTAAGATGTCCTTTACTTAACATGTTGCAACTGAAACAGAGTACTTTTATTTCAACTGCAAATAGCAACACAACTATTTGTCCAATTGACATCAAAGTAAGTGCAGGAGGTAGCCAAAAGCCTGTAGTATTTTTCTATGTAAAAAAGATATTTTTGATATATTTTATATATTTGCATATAACATGGGCTACAGAGGTCGTTAGAGTCCCAAAAATATTTTTCAAGCTATTGGCAGGGTACTCTAAAGGGCTATCTAAATGGTTACATTAAAATAAATTATTTGGTGTTGGAGGCCAATGTGTAGGTTCTAACAAAACCACACTCATATTATTATAGGAAGATATAGACATAATAAGCACACTTGGGCTTTATTACTAGCAGAGAAATTTCTAACCCACACCCGAACTAGAAAGAAAAAAGGAAGACAAAAAAAAGACGTAGTGCCTGATCTGCTTTAAAATCAGTAATATTTTACAACTCCATCCACAACCCTCAACTCCCCACTGGACACTCCACCACCTTATTTCTTTCTTCCTTCCTTCCTTCCTTATTCCTGCTGCTCCCTCTCCACCCGCCTAGCGTGCTTCTCCAACCGCTTCCGCCTTAACCTCTCCAGTTCCGCCTTTATCTCGTCCTTCTCGAAGGGGATCCTATGCGTCTCCTCCGGCTTCGGCCAGAAGCCTGGCACCGAAAAGCGATTATCGAGGTTCGTGCCGAAGTAGTACATGATTGCGATTGGGAACATGATGTATCTAGATTCCGGGCTATCCATTAGCTATTGTCCCGTCCTGTCTTCTCCAGTACGGTATGGTAGTGAATGGATGGTGGTCAATGCGCACATGCCGAACTAGAACCAGGAGGAGAATTGTCAGTCGCCACTTTTGTAATGACAGAGTGGATGGCTTTTGGGAAACCTTGAATACTTCCAGGTTACTTCCGGCCATATCTGGATTGTGATTGATTGATTGGCTGGCTGGTTGGTTGGTTGGTTTGGTAGTGGCGGGTTGAGTGTTTCGAAGGTTTTGGAGGTTTCGACCGTCGGATGATTCGGTGGTGGGGTTGGTTGGTTGGAATAAGCTTTGTTTGCTTTGCCTTCTAGGTTAAGCGTTGTGTCATCCCTGTCGTCTCCACGCGAGTTATTTTCCGGTAATGCCGGACATTATCACCGACGGGTATAATTGGGGGTGGGTGGGAATACTTAGGGAAAAGCTGTGGGAAATTGTGGGATTTAGTTCTGCTGAGGAATTCTCTCTTTTTTCTTCCCCTCCTTTGAAAGGGGTTTCTTGGGGAGCCCTCTGTGGGCTGGGCTAAAACTACAGCTGCTGCACTGCGAGGATAATGGCCTTACAGATTCTGCGATAGGAAACTTCTTATGTACATAAAGTTATCGTACTAGATTACTTGAGTGGGCTGAGTTGTAAGTGCTGTATAAGCAGCGGGAGCTTAAAATAAAATTTGTGCTTGACAGAACGCTCAGGATAGGTTTCCCCTCGCACGGCTCAGTAGGCTTTAGGTATTGCTAGCCTGCACTTAGGGTGAGAAAAAGCGCGGCGGGCACATATCATACTCTATTAACGCTCGAACCTTTCTAAAAGGGGTTATTACTTATCACACAACCCATAATTTAGGTTTTCTACCAACCATATCCTGCTATGTCGATTTCTGCAAAACCCCATGGTGGCTCCACAGTTGACCATCTCATCTCTGTGAGGAGAGCTAGATGTTGAGAAGGTTAAAGAAGATTAGGAGAAAGATTAAGGAGATGAGATCGCAGTTGCAGTTTGCAGTGAAGGTGGTTTCCACCTTATTAGCCTCCAGTGAGTTTGTTGCACCAAGTGCAACTACAGTTTTTGAGGGTATCCATGAGGCACCTTTGGCACCCAGAGCCTTGATGAGGATATTGCCTACCTGGGCCCAGGTCGCAGCAATTGACAAGAGGGAACAAGTTAAGCAGGAGAAAAAGGTGGCAGAGCCATCTAACTCTGGGAAGAGGAGGAGAGAAAGGCTTCCAGTTGAACTAGCAGTTAAGGTTAGTAGTACCCAGGGAAAGGATGAGATTGAGTATGTGTTAGCGGGTTAGACAGAAGCCAACACAGAGGTGGATAAGGAAGGGAAGTGTTTAGTTAGGGAAGAGGGAAAGAAGAAGAGTTTAAAACAGGTACTGAAATGATCTAGTGTGGGAGTGAATGTAGTGGGACAGGAGAGGGAGTGCGCATCAGCAAAGAATTAAGCACGCATCCTATGTGTCTAATGCCAGGATGCTCAGAGCGTTAATTGTGATTTAGGATGCCGCACCGCGCCTGGGATGCATCAAGAGATACTAAGTATTTCTTCAGATGAGCAGAATGTAGCTGAGATGGCAGGTACAGCACGAGGACGTAGTTGGTGTTGCTATGCTTATTCTGGAGGTGCTCGGAACAGACTATGCTCTTCTAGACATTATTTGAAAGGTTGCCTCTCAAGTTTGTCTGGTGGGGGGTTCTTTAGCTTGATTGGAGGGAGGCTTAAGCTCGCCAGAACTCTAGGTCTTGTTTTGTTGAGTACTTCAGGTGGTGGGCTGGTGGCTAAACACAAGGGAATCATTTTAGTTCAATTTTTTTCTTCTCTTCTTGCGGGGTAAGTCCGTAAGTGAAAGGTCAGGCCTATGACAAAGCTACTATACATTTGCTTCATGCCCGGTGCGCACGTCTGTATGTGTAACTGGGCTCATGATAGAGGACTCATGGTAGAAGACTAACCATGCTATAATATACTAAGCACAGGGCCGCTTCATAGAGTCACTCGTTTAGTAGGCTACGGATCAACGAAAAAATCACCTGAACTATTATAGTGCTGGGTTAGTAGGCTTACCGTAGGGACATATAATAATAGGGTTTCGTCGTGTTGGGGTAGTAAAAATGATAGAAGATGCGCGGAGATAGGTCCATTACGATTAGTGGCTGTTAAAGCTACTATCTATTTAGTATAGCGGTGTATAGAGAGAAAGAGAAAAAGTGGCGTGAGTTCTCTATTCTAAACTTAGTTTACAGAGGATATATTTCTAAAGATGGAAAGAGAAAGCTCAGGCATGAGGAGCCCATAGAAACTCCCAAGAGAGCCCGCCCTCTGCAATACTCACCGCAGAGCTAGGCAAAGTCAGCAGCTATCACATCCAGCCTAGACCCAAAAAACTGGAATTTGTTAGGTTATGCTAAGTTTGGACCCTAGATTGGTTCTTAGAGCATAGCTAGTATTGACGAACCTGGCATGCGCGGTGAGGGGGATTTTTTGGTGGCGGACGGAGTATAATAAGTTGCTATAGAAACTACTATACACCCAGTAGCTGGTTCTTCTGAGGACCCATCCATCAGGTTAAGTTTGTCCGCATGATCAATTGTCATACATCCCAGACGGGCGGACTGTTTGCAAGTTTCATGTATCTAGAGAATAGGTGCAATAAATCAGTGAGTGGGAAGGCTAAGTATCAATGAGCATTTCAAAGGATTTGAAGAGGGCCCTATACTGTAAATCCCTTTCCTTGCCTCCCTAGCATTGAAAGAACTAGCCCCCTACTACCTACCCGCCTTCTTCCCACATCCAAGCCCCCAAGGTCAAGAACGAAATCGAGCTAGTATAGTGTTATCCCAACCGAAAACAAAGGCTATCATCATCGCGGGAAACGTGCTATAACAACCTGAATATAGCCAGGGATCGTGAAACAAAGCAAGAAATACCGTATCGGCCCCAGCATGAAATAACCCTGCCGGAGAAATCGGCGGGAACACAGCCCTTCCCCTCCTGCAGCAAACAGCCCAGATGTCCCAAACCTAGCTTGTACAAGCATTGTGCCCAAAGAGCTCACCACCGAACTGCATATAAGATCCGATAAGACCAATTGATTCGGTGCAACAGAAGCATAACTTACTATAAGTGGCGGATGCGGGAATGTGCACTATGATACCGCTGTTGAGGTTCTCCTGCGGTGGCTTTGTTTAGAGCATTAGAGAAAGGTCCGCGTGATGGGGGGTTCTAGGCTAGTATTCAGGGCCGCATAGTACGATACAGTTATAGTACTCGGGAGGTCGTTAAAACCCGGAAAACTTATTTCTACTAATCTCATACCATTCTCTCTACAGACAAGGGTTACGTTTTCCAGTTCTCAATGGCCCCCCCCAAGTACTTGCCTTTGTCCAGTATGAGGCAAGGGCAGTACCCAATAAAACTAATTTGGGTCTTGTGGATGTAAGGCGGTGGGGAAAGGTGAGCAGAACGTAGTTTGTCTGCCTTCCCGCTCGCTTATTCTTTCATCCGTTGGGAGGGATGCTATGGGTGGCTTGAGAGGGCTCGGAAGTGTCGTGCAGTGCATGGTTGGGGTCACCGGGCCTCATCGGGAGTCTAGACAACCGTCCCTGACTGCCGGGGCTAGGTAAGTACTCGAAATATCAAGTTTCCCACAACTACAAGCAACAAATATTATTTTATACACTGGGCGCTTACGCTCGAATACAGCATGTACCAGAACACCGAGACCCCCCCCCTCATTGTAGAGAGGTAACTTAGAGGAATTCACAAATTTGGTGGTCAATTGAAACAAAGCGAAAAAAGACAAAATACTAAGCAGCTTACTAGGACAGGTTCTTACCACATCCTACCACACTTCTCTTTATTCAGGTACTATGCTTCTAGCACCTTAGGGAACACCTACCAAATAGGACTGTACTCGAAGATGGAAGTAAAAATCGAGTATGCTAAGAACCCTGTCATTACGAAGCGGTATTAAGCTAGCCAAAATAACATAAAAGATCGGCACCCTCAAGGTAAGAAGAACTCGGACTAAAATTTAGCAGACGTAACCTTTACATCATTAATAATATATGTATGGAGCATCAACATTCACTAGTTGAGGTACTAAGGCCTTCACAATTTTTCCATGATAGTATTAAGGTATCAACTCAATGCAACTACTGTACTCTGAGTTTTAACCTCCTAGTGCCCCCTGTTTCTTCTAATCCCTAATCTGTGAGATTCCCGAGATTCTAGCTTTATCTTTGTTATGCTCGATTTTTACTTCCATATCCGAGTACTTGCATCCGGAGATAGTAGCCATAGCAGAGATCTTTCTTAAGCCATGACAGCCCATTCTCTCCCATAGGAATGCCATCGTGTTATCAGTCCCGCGGAGCAAGTTTCTCTAAACGGGTTAATTACGTAACTAATTGGGGATGCTAGAAGTTTAAGGAGCAGAAACTGCTAAAACCAGAAGGTGTTTCCCCTGGGGGGACTACCAGCATTACAAGAGCCTTAAGACACGTTTTTAGTGGACGGTTAGGCTTTGGGTTCTGAGGAGGAAGAGGCGGTGGAGGAGAAGAACGAAGAATGCCCAGAGCACAGAGCTCTTTTCACGGCACTTAGCGATAACTTACGGGAAGCGGATCACGATATCTGTAAGAAGCTCGAGAGCGCTAAGTTAGGCCGTTAACCAACCACACACGCCGACGAACAGCAAGCCATATTGAACGTGCAAACAACCCGAGGCGGGGATTGGGCCCAGGGGGGGGGGGTGATCTGGGCGTGCGTCCTGCCGCGAAAAATTGAAGCGATAATAATCTGCAGAAGAGCTCGTCAGCTTTCGGTACATTATTCGGAAACTCTATTGTAATCTAATGATCTAAGTGTTGAAAAAAGCGAGCCCTGCCTTAAAATTTGTACTAGTGTCGGTACCTCGGGTAGTGGAACCAGTAAATAACTACAACCCAACTACATGTATCACCCGCCTAGACAACAATGCAGATACGGGGACTCTGCGAGAATCTGAATTTTCGAGCTGAAGATTTTCCGCCATGCATAGCAATGGGCAAATGAAATCCCATCCCGCCGCTAACAATAGTTGCCGTCTAGAATTCTACCAGCGTTTTCTGACACAATGCGTACTAAATTGAACTAGGCTAGGCTATCAATGGACTAGACTACGGTAGGTAGAGGCCCCTTATTAGAACCCAATACTGTAGTTTATGCCTTACCGATACTAGCGAGACTTCGATCAACTACAGCAGAACAAATTGTGCTGGGAGGATCGCACGCGCCCCTCATGCCCAGACATGATATATCGCCAGCGGCAATCCTAAGATAGGGGCTTATTTAGTACCGTATCGGTAGCATTGTTAATTTTCACACCGCCGCCAATCGGCTACGAGAACGGCGCAAAAGCGAGACATTCCGCTCAGCCCTAAGAATAATGCCAAGTTACTTGCGCTCCACACCTGCCGTAGGTAAGGTGGTGAGTTCCACCATAGGGCGACGAATCGATAAGCTGAAGGGGGAGGAGGGGGGGGGGCCGTTGGTGGGTGATGTTAAATTGACTTGAGACAGTGTTACAAGTAAGTTAGTGGTGGTCCACTGATCCATCTCAGTAGCCGCAGTGTCCCCGCCCCACTCGATTGTTGAACCGAAAGGGGAGGTGCCGCGGGCTATATGGCGGTTACAGATAGACCACCGGTATAGCACTCTACTTACTACACAGCACTCCCCGGGCCTCGAAGCAGTTTTAAGGCGAAAGTGTTGGGCGACACATTCAGTGAATAGCAAGAGCATTTGCGCTTCGAAATTAGAGTGAGGAAGGAGTTGCGGTCGTAGTGGTAAATGTGCTCTGTCGATTTTGCACTTGCCGCTCGGGGAGCCTCGTCCGAGTGAAGAATGTAACTCATGAGAAGGTCGAGATCATCGAGGACACGCTCGAGCGAGGTACCCAGAATTCTCTACGGCATCTCAGGGCAGCGCCCCGGGAAACCCCATTCAGTTAGAAATTGTAGAAGCTCGCATTACTCGAGTAGAGAGGCATTCAGCCCGTCTATGCAATCTTCTTGGGTTGCAGGGCTTTGGAGTTTGTGACGCCTTTTTTTTCCGACAAATCTGGCGGATCCTCTAGAGGCCTGGCCCCCGAAAAACGCTTTCCCGACCCGGCTGAATGCCCCTATTTCTAGCCCTCCTGGAAATTCATATATTGTACAAGTACAGTACGGCAGTCTTTCGGTGATCAATCTCTAGGCAGATTGGCACCATCCAACTTGATGCCAGACACCAGAATCCCTATTTCAAGTCGAATTACCCTCGTTGTAAAAAGTGATGCCTTTCCATACCTTTCATAAGTACCCCAGACACTGTTTAACCAGACAGATGCTTTTATCGAAAAAACGGGTGGAAGTCGGTATCAGTAAAAGTGCACGAACCGCCCGCTGCACACGATGCACTTATGATCGAATCCGGTAAGGCTGAGGTTTCTCACCCGCATGTGATGCACTAAACGCCTGATGTTGCTGTAGGTCTCGAGTGATCACCAGTGATTTTCTAAAGCATAGAGGCTAGGGCTTTGAGATGTAAACCAATCATTGACCGAGACGTCAGAGTAGCATCGGTGTAGAGGAGCCGACTTTCAACGATAAGTTAGGTATAAGTCAACAAAAATTAACCGTGCTTCCTCCATATTTACCACACCCATTGGTATTATCAGTGGAACTGCGGTGTACAGTACCGTGCAGTGCCACAAAGGCTCCAATGACTAGATCATGATGACAATGGGATAACCCATACTCGTAAACTCAGTGATGCCCGTTATTGCCACGCATAACCCTATAGTACTAACGCCAGCATTCAGCTTCAATCCCGCCTTTTGGCGGGATTGTTTTATGCAGAACAGCTGAAGGGGAGCCATCCCCGGTTTCCACCAAGGAATGCACCTCCTCCAATTCGGCAATTTGGCGATCCAGCCTTATAAGCGGGTTCGATATCGGCCCGACGCCTTTTCTAGCGTGTTGCAGTATGTAGCGTAGGTTCCATAGGTTCTCTTTTCTTACTAGGGGAATGCATTGGTAGGGCTAAGCCTTGACGTATTTCTGCTTTCCACAGTCTCTCTCCACCAAGAAATAGCCGTGTATGGCAATATACTAAAGAGGTTTTTCTAAAGCTAAAGACTTTGTATGTGAGTGCTCCCGTGTCAAGGTAATGTAATCAGGGAAACAGGTACTTGTTTACTGGCGGGAGTAAGAGGAGCTCTGTTCACTTGATCTATACCCGACCTCTTACTATAGGAAAATACACACACACAATACGAGGGCAGATATGCAATACCGGCACTCAAACACAAGACTGAACACACAACATAAACCACCTGCGGAGCTACACGAATTCAGCCTTTGAGATCGAATTGAGAGGCCTACAGGTCTCGGCCGGGTGCAATAGGGATCCACAGATACCGCGGATACTTTTCCGGATTACTGCCACCCCCGATATTTCTGACACATCCCATGGACATATGCTACAACACGTGGGACAGTCCTAGACATTTCCCAATGGCGATTGAGAGGATGACATCCGTTACGACACCTAAGGATAGGCTCCTCCTCCTCCTCCTCCTCCTCCTCCTCCTCCATCAACTCCGTGTATAAATACCTCCCGCCCACCCAAATCTCCAACTCCTTTCACCAGGCTGTCTCCTTGAGAACAATCTTCCCTTCACATCCTGCCTACCTCTTATACTCCTACTTTGCTAGCACAAATATAGCTCACAATGGCTACCAATTACTTCAACATTACCGGTGTTCGCGAGGGGATCAATGGACCCGCTGTGCCTCTCCGCCAGGAGATCCGCGCTCTCCAGTCTACCAACCCTGATATGTTCAACATCTACATTCTCGGCTTGCAACGGATGCAAAGCCTGCCCAAGACAGATAGACTCTCCTGGTTCCAGATCGCCGGCATCCACGGACGCCCTTATGCCGCTTGGGACAATGTTAGAGGTAACGGAAATGCCTCTGGATATTGCACCCATTCGAGCATTCTGTTCTTGCCCTGGCATCGGCCTTACTTGGCCCTCTTTGAGGTTTGTCAACTTGATTTCCAATACCTGTTGGTGGGACTCGTAACTAACAGGAGGTGTTC
>Ga0307507_10004232_pt1 | contig 25936 bp, 11 predicted proteins | sample 7_EM_MG_FD_207223 | JGI IMG/M metagenome (GOLD analysis project Ga0307507, IMG submission 207223) | Populus trichocarpa ectomycorrhiza microbial communities from riparian zone in the Pacific Northwest, United States - 7_EM | ecosystem: Host-associated > Plants > Roots > Unclassified | place...
AGCTAGACGACCGTCACCAGAGCTAGACGACCGTCGCCAGAACCAGACGACCGTCGCCAGAACTAGACGACCGTCGTCAGAACCAGACGACCGTTGCCAGAACCAGAGACCGTCGCCAGAACTAGACGGGGGTGCAGCTCGCAGGGGTCACGGAAAAGTTGAACGGGGTCACCGATGGGGTCGGCGAAAGCTGAACGGGGTCACCGATGGAGCGCCGGAAAAAGGTCGGCGGGGTCACACTTTTAGCCATACAGAACGCGCATTGGTAGCCACATTTAACTTAAGCGACCGCACAAACCAAAATATCTAGGGCATATGCTACGCATACGTATATAGGCACTTAGACATACACATATACATACACACACATATATTATATATATGCACATATATATACGCGAATTTACACGTATCTCGCTACACTAATAATAAGTGAAAACTATACTAAGGCAAATAAGAGTATAGCAGGATGGTTAAACAGCCTACTAGTTAGTATGGACAACTATATACTACGCATATGCTAAGTATACGCAGGTATTCCAGAGCGTACCTAACATTAAATACAAAGACGATAGTTCTTAAGATAATATAATCAGCAGGGAGAGTATTAAAGATAAGGAGAATAAGGAGAATAAGGAGAATAAGGAAAATAAGGAGGGCGAGGAGGGCAAGGGCTAAGATAGTACGCAATAGCGGCTTCCATTTTATATGGGTCTCTCCAAGGTAACACTATATACGACTTTATGCATATACTATATATATGCTTAGAATAGCTAGGGCATACTCCAAGACTATGGAGCACTTATTAGCTCTAATGGCAAGTATTAAGTTATTATCTAAAAGGCAATAGACTATATTATAATGCCAGAATATCCAGTAACCAGAAAAAAAGGAATTGCACACTTTATCTATAAAGCAATACCTCTACTGTCTATAAATGCAGATAAAAAAATAGTACGCGAGGTTATTAATCGGTATATATTAAAGGTAAGCAATACACATGTAGAGTATATGCTGTACTTATATATCTAGTAGATTTAATTCTTATTCCATTAAACTAGTAACCCTAAGATTATACAACTACAGCTTCTTAGAGAAAATAATAATCGGGAGAATAGAAAAGCATTTTATTAAGCATTTAAATGCAGCGGCATTAGACACTGCGAGTACGCCTATAAGGATATGCTAAGCATATGCTCGGCATATAATAGGGTTAAGCCTAAATCAATTAATAACCTCTAAAAGCGTAGTAGTTGTCTATACTAGGCAGTAGAGATTAATGAAAAGCTTAAACAAAGCATAGAGAGGTAAGCATTATCTATATATATTAGGCATATACTTATAATATACAGCTACTACCACGGTATTCTATAATTATGGCGGTAGTGTATCCACCCTAGTACACAAGAACGTGTATATAGTAAAAGCAGACTAATAATATTTTTTCGGCATAAAGTACGCATATGGCCCGCATATAGTCCGCATATGCACGATATATGCTTATTATATACAGGTAGAGTTTATTAGTTGTTCTAGCAGCAGTAATACTAAACCATAGTATACTACCTGGCCTTTATCATTAATAACTGCCCGGGTAGATATTTAATACCTTCGTTTACTTATTAAACATAGAGTTTAGAAAGTTAAACGAGAATATACCTATATTAGATATACAACACTAAAGCGAAAATATTGTGGTATATAATGTATACGTCGTGCATACACTATATATATACTAAGTCTACGTAGGATTTGACCACCCGTAAGGCCAAGGTAGGGTAGTAGGCCGAATATATAGTGCATAGTTAGATTGCTATATTCCTATTAATATAGCACGGTATCCTTATATTTGCCTTATTATATGGAATTCTTATATACATCATCCACTATATCTAATAAAGCTACCAGTCAACCTTGCTAATAATATAGTTAAAGTAATAAAGCAGGTGGATATCCTAAGCCTTACTACACGTATGCTCCGTATATGCATAGTATATACAAATAAAACTACTTACCATTCTATAGGTTGATTTATCCTATCGCCGTAGTACTATATTTTATATAAGAAGTATAGGACGTAGACACTACGTGCGGTATATAGTAGTCTTAATATTAAGGATCAAATTACTGCTCTAATTTAAAAGGAAAGGCTACTATAGTTCCCAGAGGGGATAGTATATATAGGTAAGTATAGGTTAAACATACGCTAAGTATATGCAGAGGCTAAGCGTAGTAGGTGTACTACATAAGTTCTCTATTAATTAATATAAAGAGAACACCAAGCAATGGATTTAAGCAATTTATAACTTTAATAACGAGTATTTTCTTATCGTATGCTGTATATATACATAAGCTAAGGCATTCTAACGTGTAATATGTATCGAAATAGACCTATTATTTAAAATGGTTTAAGGCAAAACAAATATATTCTTAATTGTAGGATGGGACGAGAATTCTAAACGTATATATACCCTATACCACATATATGCTATGCATAAGCTAAACACTTACAACAGGAATCAAGGTTTAGGTATACGCCATTCTTAATCTAGAAACACGTGCTGCGTACGCAAAGATGTTTTAGCTAGTATTTAAGGTTTTAGGTAATACTGCTCGATTATCTATACAATTTGCGCATATCTATGGAACTAGACTTCGCACTACTATAGTTAATATGTGTAAGAAACAAGCTGGCGGTAAGTATACGTTCTATATACGCTTTGTATATACTCTGTATATGCTCTGTATATGCTTATAGTATATAGGCTTTAGAGATTACCTATATATAATTAACCTATCCCATAAATAGGATAAACACCTTTAGTATATACTTATATTCTGCCTAGTATATATTAAACAAAACTTTACAAAGCGCTTTCTAACTCATAAAGCAAGATATATTATAGAGCAGATATAGGAAGCGGAGACAGAGCAGAAACTAATAGTGCGTATATAAAGTATATGCACACTATATCCGGAGCTTACGTCTTGGATAAACAATAAGAAGAAAACATAGATACTAGCTAGGCTTACAAAGGAAAAGTTAAAGGTCCCTTATAAGTAGTAGGTATATACACGGAAGCATACTAGACTTGGTAAAAATAGTCACTTTTAAAATAATAACTTTACTAGTCAAAAATTATGCGTGCTTACCATAGTACTCTAATAAAGGTATACGCTCTACATATACACTACATATTCTAATATTTTAGTATAGGCTTAAACTCCGTATATAAGAAATGTTCGATCTATAAGAGCTATATAAAGAAACGGGAATAGATAATACATAGAAAAATCATAGTAACTTAAAGCGGATAGTAGTATAGCTATAGAAACAATATATGCATATATACTGTATATATAAAGTATATACTAAGCTTAAGCAGCACAGAAGCAGCGAAAATTAGCTAAGCGGCGAGCCAGAAATCCTAGGCTCAATCTTCCTTAGAATTCTCGGAACCCATTTAATACCCCTAGGCCTACTATATCTAGTGGCCAGATTATCTTACAGATAAGTACAGTAGATAATAATATTACATTAGTATTGGATACGTTGCGCATATCCACCGTATATGCAGTAAAGATGCCACCACCACTGTCGCGAAGTTAAACACCCTAGACTGCGGGCAAGAGGTATAGGTCTTACCTATCTATAAAGGAGCTAGAAAAGAAGGCATATACACTACGTGTAGAAAATATAGAGTAATAAATTAACGAATTAAAACAAGCTAAAGACGTATACAATAGAGCAAAAGAACTAGTAGAGCTTAAGAAGTGGGCGCAGGAACATAGTATTAGCATATAGGGCGCATATGCACGGTATATATATAAAAAGTATTACGTAGAGTTCCATAATAAATAAAAAATTAATTAATATAGGCCTTCCGCCCTACGCCCTATATTAGGCATATGCCTAGCCTATCTACCAAACAAACCCTACCAAAACTCCAACAATGCGTACTATACGCTGCGCATATAGCGTACAGGCCTAGCATATACCGGGACTTATAGTTTAATACTTAGGCGAGCATAGCGGGTTAAGTGGCGAGTTCTGCCCGTAGCTTATACAGAGCATAAGCATAATGTACGTAATAGAAGGAACCAAACTTACTAGAGCTCTTACCTCTGCTATAACAGCCTGTTGCCTTTCTGCTTACTAGTACTAAATATTAGCTATATATATATAGGGAATATACAAGGCAAGCTTACCCCTTTAGCAGTAGGTAGATAGCGAGGGGGACTCCTTGCAGTTACCCAGCAGGGTCAGGCCGTACTATGCATATAGTTAGCGTATACCAAATATATATAGGTAAAATACTAACCCTGCGTTTTAAGCTGGTAGAGGGGGTGGATAGGCCAACGTGCTGTTTCTTTCTTATTAGCATACGCCTAGCATAAGCACGTGTTAACCTATAGTTAGTAGAAGATATTATGGGTTTGTATATACAAAGTATATGCGTGTATAAGCTAGCAATATAACCAAGTAGTGGTTTTAGTAATATATATATAGGGCCTATATAAAGTCGGACTTTACTAGTCTCCTAGATATAGAGACAAGCGTTTATTTCTAAATCGGGCAGTAGCCCTAGTAGTAGCCGTGCTTATTCCTCCTATACGCTACCCTTAGGCCTATAAGTACCCTTAGGTCTAAAATTAGACTTAGGGGGAATAAGTATATAGATAAATAGATAGATAGATAGATATATTAGGGTATAGTGCGTATATATAGAAGTGAAACTAATGCTCTTACCTCGCAATAGAATTGCCTGCTAAATTAGGTGGTAAACCCCTAGTCCTAGGCACTGTATCTGGTTAGCTTAGGCTAGATATATACTGGGTATAGGGTAAGCATACGCAAACAGAGTGCAGGTGTCCGCGTACTCCGAAATTCTTAACCCCAAAGGGCCACGGCTATATGCAGTGTTAGTACTGTATATATATTGCATGTACATAACCTACCTGGGCTTATATAGGTATCTAGCATCCTACCAGCTACTAGAGAGAACGAAACGCTTTAAAGCGCTACGTTGTATTAGCGTTATATATACGTAGCATGTACTAGGCATATACTTCTCCCCCGCAATTAACTCCGCAGCCAACATGTTAGTAGTAGGAGGGTTGGTTACTGCATATAGTAAGTATATACCTCCGCTAAACTGTATAGTAATACTTACAGGCACCGCTGTGCTCGTTGCGGATATAGCGGCGGTACTACAACTATATTAGTGGAAGACGCAGATGCTGTGCATATACGGAACATACGCTTGGCTAGGCCGTAAAGACCCAGCCGTACATCTACGTGCCATTTACTGCAATATCGCAGCTATGTTTATTATCAGCATATGCTGTATATAAGGTATAGATATGCGACCTATACTATAGAGTTAATGGCAGATAGAACAGAGGCAGGGTTAGGTGGATCTGGTTTATACTTAGTATATATATACTCTTTATATAAAGCCTTTCTGGCACCTACTTACGTTATCCTAGACCGTCACAGCTAGGGCTGTATAAGGTTAGCATATGCTATAGGTATACAGCTCTAGATTTACATACGCCTTTTACCTACTACGGCTGCTACGGCGCGTGCTTTATCTACTATAAGCATATACCTTATATGCGCGTTCTCTATAACTAACCTGGTATTACCTAGTTGGGGTTAGGGTTAGGGATCGGGCCTATATACTTCTATTAGTATATGCTTCTTCTAGGCATATATAAAGTATATACTTCTTCTAGGCATATACAAAGCATATGCTCACCATGGTGGTACCCGAAGGCGCTAGGGTTAGTAGCACTAGCCACCTGCGCATTATCAAAGTCTGCAATTGTAAGATTGCTTATAGTAAGCGTAGGCAGAGCGTATACTAGAGCGAAATTAAGATATTAATATTGCCCTAGCTAGATGTTAGCATATACAGCGCTTATATATAGGCTATGTAGTACATACTCGTGGCGTATGCTATAGTGTTATAGAGAAGTTCTGGTGCGACCGCTGTTGTTGTGGATATACAACGTATATGCACGGGCCATGTTTTAATGACTTAGCTCGCCTTAGTAGCTAGTAGGATGCATATGCCCCGTATATACAATCCACGCGTTCTACAATATTCACGATTTATTAAATACTGCGATTTAAAAATAAAAAAAATTATTTTGTATATGCGCTGCATATGCAGAAACTGAGCGGGGTCAGAAGCTAAGCAAGGTCAGAAAGGTTATGACCCCGTTTAACTTTGTGACCCCCCTGAGTTTTTCCGTGACCCCCCCACCGAGTTTTTCCGTGACCTTGCCGAGCTGCCACCCCGGGCAGACTTAAGGCTAGTAGACAGCTGATTGGTTAAAAAGGGGTGGCGTTTTTTAGATGGAGACTAGTGACACTTTGGTATTAGTGAGTTGGCCTTAAGCTCTGCCCTTGCCGTCTAAGTCGCTTACTGAAATAACTGCCGATGCGCGTTCTGTATGGATAAAAGTGTAACCCCGCCGACCTTTTTCCGGTGGCTCCATCGGTGACCCCGTTCAGCTTTCGCCGACCCTATCGGTGACCCCGTTCAACTTTTCCGTGACCTTGCTCAGCTGCGGGTCGCAGCTGATCGTGGTCTCGGACATGTTAAACGTGGTCACCAATAGGGGTCGGCAAAAGCTGAGCGTGGTTACCAATGGAGCCCCCGGAAAAAGGTCGGCGGTACTACACTTTTACCCATATAGAACGCGCATTAGTAGCTATATTTAACTTAAGCGAACATATAAACCAAAATGTTGAGAGCATATGCTCCGCATACACCTAGAGACATAGACATAGATATACATATATATCTATACCTACATATATACAACCGCATTTATATATGCCTTACTATACCAATAACAAGTAAAAACTATACTAAAGTGAATGAGAGTATAGTAGGGTGGCTAAACGGTCTATAAGTTAGTATATATAATTATATACTAGGCATATGCTAAGGATACGCAGGTACACTAAAGCGTACCTAATATTAAATATAAAGACGATAGTTCTTAAGATGATATAATTAGTAGAGAGAGTATCGAAGATAAGGAGGGTAGGGAGGGCGAGGAGGGTAAGGATTAAGATAGTATATAATAGCGGTTTCTATTTTATATGGGTCTCTCTAAGGTAAGACTATATATAACACTATATATAGGCTATATATATGCTAAGAATATCCAGAGCACACTTTAAGACTATAGAGCACTTATTAGCTTTAATGGTAAGCACCAAGTTATTATCTAAGAGGCAATAGACTATATTATAATGCCAGAATATCTAGTAACTAGAAAAGAAGGAATTACACATTTTATCTATAAAGCAACACCTCTGCTATCTATAGATGCAGATAAAGAAATAGTATATAAGGTTATTAAGCAGTATATGTTAAAGGTATGCAATACACATGCTAGGTATATGCTATACTTATACCTCTAGTAGATTTAATTTTCGTTTTATAAAACCAGTAACCCTAAAGTTACATAACTATAACTCCTTGGAGAAAACAATAATTGGGAGAGTAGAAAAGCATTTTATTAAGCGTTTAAATATAGCGGCATTAAATACTATAAGTACGCTTACAAGGATGTCCTCTATATATGCCCTATATATAATAGGGTTAAGCTTAAATTAATTAATAACCTCTAAAAGCGTAGCAGTCGTCCACACTAAGCAGTAGAGGTTAATAAAAAGCTTAAGCAAAGTATAGAGAAGTAAGCATTATCTATATATATTAGGTAAATACTTATAATATATAGCTACTACAACAGTATTCTATAATTATGGCGGCAGTATACCTATCCTAGTACACAAGAACGTGTATATAGTAAAAGCAGACTAATAATGTTTTCTTAATATAGAGTGCGCATATGGCTAGCGTATGCGTGATATATGCTTATTATATGCAGATAATATTTATCGGTTGTTTTAGCAGCAGTAATACTAAACTATGGCATACTGCTTAGCCTTTATTATTAATAACTACTAGGGTAGATATTTAATACCTACGTCTACTTATTAAATATGGGGTTTAGGAACTTAAAAAAAAATATACCTATATTAGACATTTAACGTTAAAGCGAAAAAATTGTGGTAGGTAATATATACACTATATATACGCTACATATATACTAAGCCTATTAGGGTTTAACCATCCGCAAGGCTAAGGTAGGGTAGTAAGCCAAATATATAGTATATGGTTAGATTGCTATATTCCTGTTAATATAGCACGGTATTCTTATATTTGCCTTATTACACGGAATTCTTATATATATTATCTACTATACCTAACAAAGCTACCAATTGACCTTGCTAATAATATAGTTAAAGTAATAAGGCAGGTGGAAGTCCTAAGCCTTACTATACATATACCCTATATATATACAGTATATACAAATAAAACTACTTACTATGGCATAGGTCGATTTATCCTATCTCCACAGTATTATACTCTATATAAGAAGTATGGGGCGCAGACACTATATGCAGTACATAGTAGTCTTAATATTAAGGATCGAATTACTACTCTAATTTAAAAGGAAAGGATGCTATAATTCCCAAAGGGGACGGCATATATAGGTAAGTATAGGTTAGATATACGCCAAGTATATATAAAGCCTAAGCGTAATAGGTATGCTACGCGAGTTCTCTATTAACCAACATAAAGAGAACATAGAGTAATAGATTCGGGCAATTTATAACTTTAATAATAAGCATTTCCTTATTATATGCTATATATACGTATAAGCTAAGGCATTCTAACACGTAATATGTATTAAAATGGACCTATTATTTAAAATGGTTTAAGGTAAAACGAATTTATTCTTAATTGCGGGATAGGATAAGAATTCCAAATATATGCATGCCCTATACTATGCATATACTATGTATAGGCTAATACCTATAATAGGAATTAAGGTATAGGTATATATATTTCTAAACTTAAAAACACGTGCTGCATACGCAAAGATATTTTAGCTAGTATTTAAGGTTTTAAGTAATGCTGCCTAATTATCTATACAATTTGCATATATTTATGGAACCGGACTTCGCATAGCTACAGTTAATATATATAAGAAATAAGCTAGTGGTAAGTATACGCTATATATATACCTAGCATATGCTAATAATATATAGGCTTTGGGGATTACCTATATACAATTAACCCATTCTATAAATAGGATAAACACCTTTAGTATATACTTATATTCTGCTAAGTATATATTAAACGAAACTTTATAAAGCGCTTTCCAACCTATAAAGCAAGATATATTATAGAGCAGATATAGAAAGCGGAGACAGAGCAGAAACTAATAGAGCGTATATAAAGCATATATATACTACATCCGGAGCTTACATCTTGGATAAATAATAAGAAGAAAACATAGATACTAGCTAGGCTTATAAAGGAAAAGTTAAAGGTCCCTTATAAGTGGTGGGCATATGCACAAAAGCATACTAGAATTAGTAAAAGTAGTTACTTTTAAGATAATAACTTTACTAGTTAAAACTTATGCATGCTTACTGCAGTACTACGGTAAATATATACGCTCTGTATATACACCGCATATTCTAACATTTTAGTATAGGCTTAAACTCTATACATAAGAAATGTTTAACCTATAAGAGCTATATAAAGAGACAGGAATAGATAATACATAGAGAAATTATAGTAACTTAAAGCGGATAGCAGTATAGCTATAGAAATAAAGTATATATATACGCTACAAATGCAAAGTAGATGCTAAGCTTAAGCAGCCTAGAAATAGTGGAAAGTAGCTAAGCGATAAGCTAAAAATCCTAAACTAAATCTTCCTTGGAATCCTTAGAACCTATTTAACACCCCTAAGCCTAATCTATAGTATATACCTAATATAGAATTACCTACTATATTTAGTGGGTAGACTATGTCGCAGATAAGTAGAGCAGATAATAATATTACATTAGTATCGGATATGTCGCGTGTATCCACAGTATATGCAGTATAGATATTGCCCCTACTATCTTAAAGTTAAACGCCCCAGATTATAGGTAAAAGGTATAGGTCTAACCTATCTATAGAGAAGATAGAGAAGGAGGTATATATACTCCATATAGAAAATATAGAGTAACGAATTAATAAATTAAAACAGGCTAAAGATATATATAATAAAGCAAAGGAGCTAGCAGAGCTTAAGAAGTGGGCGTAGGAGCATAGTATTAGCATATAGGGCGTATATGCACGGTATATATAAAGCAAGTGTTATAGAGTTCTATTACCATAAATAAAGAATTAATTAATATGGGCCTATAGCCCCGCGCCCTATATTGGGTATATGCCTAGCCTATCCATCTACTAAACTCCGCCTAAACTCTAACTATGTATATTGCACATTGCGTATACAGTATGCAGGCCTAGCATATACTAGGACTTAACTAGTAATATAGAACAAGCAGTAGGTTCCACCTATAGTGGGAGTGGCTTATATAGAGTATAAGCATAATATATGTAATAGAATAAACTAAACTTACTAGAGCTCTTACTACCACTATAATGGCGGCCTATTGTTTTTCTGCTCCCTGTGCTAAATATTAGTAGTATATATATAGGATATATGCAAAGCAAACCTACCGCTCTAGCAGCATATAGACGGCAAGGGGGACTCCTTGCGGTTGTTTAGGGAGGTTAGGCCGCGCTGCGCACATAGTTAGCGTATACTAAATATATACAGGTAAAATACTAACCTTACACTTTAAGCTAGTGGAGGGAGTGGTGGGGCCAACACGCTATTTCCCTTATATTAGTATACGCCTAGTATAAGCGCGTGTTAACTTATAGTTAGTAGAAGACATTAGGGGTTTGCATATATATAGGGTATATATGTATAAGCTAGCAATATAACTAAGTAGTGGTTTTAGTAATATATATATAGAGAATATACTAAATTAAACTTTCCTAGTCTCCTAAATATAGAGTTAAGCGTTAGTTTCGGAATTAGGCAGTATCCTTAATAGTAGCCATACTTATTCCTTACATACGCTACCCTTAGGCCTATAAGTGCCTTTAGGTTTAAAATTAAACTTAGGGGGAATAAGTATATAGATAAATAGATATATATATTGGGGTATAGTGCGCATATATAGAAGCAATACTAGTGCTCTTACCTCGCGATAAAATTGCCTACTAAATTAGGTAGCAAACCCCTAGTCCTAAACACTGCATTTAATTAGCTTAGGCTAAGCGTATACACGGCATAGGGTGGATATACGCAAAGAGTATATAGGCATTTATATACTCTAAGATCCTAGAACCTAAGGGGCCATAACTATAGACACTATTAGCGACGTATATGTAATATATAGGTATAGATATACCTAAGCTTATATAGGTATCTTATATCCTATTAGCTACTAGAGAGAACAAACAGCTTTAGGGAACTATAATATATTAGCCTTGCATATGCGCTATATATATATAGCATATACTTCTTGCCTACAACCAGCTCTCCAACTAATGTATTATTAGTAGTTAGGTTAGTTACTATATATAGTAAGTATATGCCAAGCTGCTATAACAACATAGTAGTATATATAAGCACTGCTGTGCTCATTATAGATATACCGGCGATACTATAGCTATATTAGTAGAGCCGTAGGCGCTGCGCATATACAAAACGTATACTTGGCTAAGTGGTGAAGATATAGCCGCATATCTGTATACCATTAACTGCAATATTACACCTAAACTTTGGCTTAGCATATGCTACGCATAGGGTGTGGATAAGTAATATACACTATAGTGTTAACTAAGGAGAGCACGGAGATAGTGTTAGGTAAGTCTAGTATACACTTAGCATATACCTACGCAGTACATAGAGCCGTATATACTTATATTATCTTAAACTAAAACGGTTAGGGCTATATATAGTTAGTATATATACCGGATATGCGGCTCTATATATACTTATATCTTCCTCTAGCGAAAGCTGCTGCAGCACGCGCTATAGTTATTATAAGTATATACCGTATATATACAATCCTATAACTAACCAGGAGTTACCCAACTAGGATTAGAATTTAGAATTAGACCTATAAGGCTTTATAAGTATGGTATATACATATACTCTATATATACTTACTATAGTAATAGCTAAAAGTAAAAGGGTTAGCGGTAGAGGCTACCTACAGGTTATTAAAGTCTACAATTATTAGATTACTTATAGTAAGCGTATACGCGGCGTATATAATAGTTAAATTAGTAATAGAAATTCGCCTTATTCTTTCTGTTAGTATATATAAGACCTATACCTATATTATACTGTATATACTCGTGGCATACGCTGTAATATTATAGAGAAGAAGTTGTAGTGCAACTATTATTATAGATATGCTACGCGTGTATATAGGCCATATTTTAATAACTAACTACCATTACCTTATATGGCTATTGTTTAGCGCATATGCGCGGTATATGCACTGCTATAAACTAGAATATTTATGATTTAAGAATAAACAGCTTTATATTTTCTATTTTATTTAAATTGCATGTGCATTATATATGCGTAGGCTCAGCGTGGTCTCAAGCTAATCGTGGTCACGAAGCTGGTTTGCAAGTTCTGACCACGTTAAACTTTCTAACCACGCCAAGTCTTTTCCGTGACCACGCCGAGCTGTGAGCCCGCTCAGCTGCACCCCGGAATATCAACACTAGCCGGAGTTTTAGTGCCTTGGCGGGCACTAACGGAGCTTTCGGCAATTCTGGCCGATCTTCTAGTCACGTAACTACAGCTGTCTGCCAAGTTCTGCCAGTGCCGTAGCACCACAGCGCGCGTCTCCTGCCCATCATCAAAGCCTGCTCAGCTCCCTCGTAGCTAATTCGCTCTTTCTGCGACTTACGTCAACGCATTGCCTCGCTGCAGCTCGACCACCATCACCCCATCTTCCAAAGCTTTCGGTCCCGAATGGCCAAGAAGGGTCTCCTGGAAGCCATCGGCGTCGGCGCTGCCTTGAGCGCAGTCGCTGGAGCATACAAGTTTTCCGAATTCGCTGTTCGTGCCAAAAAGCTCCACGAAGTCGCGTCTGAGAACGAAGTTTTCGTCCGCCTGGTCCAGCATGTCCAGATCGACCTTGCGGAAACGGAGCGCCTACTCTACCTCCCATCCATCAAATTCGCCCTCTCCAACAGTCCAGACAAGCTAGCTTGGATCAGAAGAACTATCTCCGACACGAAGAATGCGCTCTATCAGATCAGCCGTTATACTGGGCGAGTGAGTGGGGACCTCGAGCATGGGCATCATGTCGGAATCAGACATAGGTTTCGGTGGGTCCTGAACGACTACGAAAAATTGGTGCACCGGAGGATGGAGCTCGCCATGTGCCATCAGAGCCTCACACAAGTCCTCGGTTTTCTGTCCACACTGGAACCTTTGGCATGCTGTGAAGAATCTCTAGCAATTGAAACACCGCGCCAAACACCGGAGAATATCGTAGACTATAATAGCTTCGAGAGCTCTAGGAAGAGGCAAGGCGGTCTTCGGGAGGAGAGATACGAGGCAGAAGTAAGCTGGAATAGTTGAAATATTGTCTGGCTTTGCATTGGTCGTCTACGAGTTGCTGACTTGATTTATCTAGGTATGGCGCGAGGACAGAAGCTTCGACCTACCAAATCCGAAAACCTTGCCTATCCGAGCAAATTGGCCAATTAGCCGGCTTTGAACCAAAAAGCTTGTTTTTAACACATTTGGGCCTACGTAATATCCTTCATTTATAGTTACACCGCCTTTTCTACAATTCCTCACTTTAGCCGCCAGCCTCGTTTGAATCTCGTCCATATCTCAGTACCTGGCTGATTAGGCCTTTGGAACTTGGTATTGCAGGGTATCTCCGATATCTTCATCCCTGCCTTGGAGTCCAATAGCCGCGAGTAGTGCTTTTTTCTGTTTCATGCTTTGCGGTACGGATGTGTCCTTGAAGAGAGCAGTCAACTCACGTAAAAGACATAATCTATGATGTATGTTCTTTCTACCAGAGTTTAAAGAAACCAGCAGTCAACTCCTAGTTTTGTCGAACAGGAGATTACCCCCCCCCCTTTTGATTTCCTTTCGATATTCACTTTTTTTTTCCATTACCTCTACAGTTGCCGCGCCATGTGTCCCGATCACCATACCCTATCTTTCCCTCGCCAAACGTCTCAGGCAATTTGTCCCACTTAAAAGACAGACGACATAATGCAATGTATCTACCGAATCAGCCGCGATTCTTGTTCAACGTGCTTGTACCTGGTATCTCGCAGGTTTTCCGGGCCTTGACTACCGATCGACGCAGGTCTCCTAACACAATGCTACAAACACCGGTTACTTGTGGCATGATTGTGATTGACGGGTTATTGGCATTTTAGGACACCATGGTGGTAGGCTGGGAAGCGAGGTGGCATGTCGCTTATGGGATAATGCAGAGTTTGATTGGGTGTCAATGGGGTGAGCAGCGTAGCGTCCTAGTGGTAGCTTATCTGCAGCGGTGTTTGTAGAGAAATGTGGTGTGAAGAGTATTTGTTTGGGAAATTAAATTTGTTTCGAGGAACTTGGCGATGCGATATGTATGAATTATTAGGGGTCGTTCGGTTGCAGAAGCGTCGGATTGAATCTGAACTGAAAGTCTGGCGGAACGGACGCGTTCCTTCCGGATTTGACACGCGTCTGTGGCAGACTTGCGGGCGACAGCCCCGACAGGCCTGTCCGACAGTGTCGCCGACAGTCCGACAGCAACACGACAGCTTTTCTAAAAATAGGTATTACCCTATTAATACTAAAAAATCTATTATAAACGAGCTATATATTTTATTTTAAGGGTTTTAGGTATAGCTCCTAACTACCTACTTATAGCTAGGGTAGTTATGCCGTTGTCGTCTATACTATAAACGGGCCTAGCTGTTATAGGCCTACCTCGTAATACCTCGCATATACCTACCTATTTCCACTGTCTCGACCTCCACCGTATTCCACCTGCCCTATTGGCAGAATATGGCAGGAGATACGCTCTGGTACTATTACGTGTTACATAGCTTAATAATATCTACTTTATTATATATTATCGTTACTTATACCCACTCCGTGACACTAGCTAGAGAGTTATACGGTACTAAGGGCTGTAAGACGTTTATTTTAAGGGATAGAAGAGTAGATTTCCTATTTATACGACAAAGAAGCTATAAGGGAATACTTAGAATCTCTTAATCCGTCCAGTCCTTTGCGTATTTAGTTCCTTTAAGTATTTTTATACTTGTTATCATATGATCCTATGGAATTTGACGTTAAGAGCCTAAGAATACCCTCTCTGGCTTATTGCTTATTCTAGGAATTAAGAGAACCTTAATTGTAAGTAGTAAGAGTTGCGGAAATCTAGTATGTTAAGCTAATTGACTCTACTAATTAATAGCCCTTGTATGAGGCTCTAGCATAACTGGATTCTCGCTAATATAACTCTTAAACTCATCCTCGCTCTATAGACGAGTAGCCTTTAAGATTTGCTTATGAATAGCCCTTTAAAAGGTAGAGAGCTCTTTATTAGGGATCTCCGGCCTATTCTTTTGGGTATTTTATAATGGAGTAGGACCTATAGATACTGTTTTCTCGCGGAATCTCTCCTAGAGCTTTTGTATGACATAGAGCTACTTCTCCCTAGTAGCGGTTAACCTTAAATAGTTGTTCTTATTATCTAAGAAAGCCGTATAACTTTTAGGATTAAAAATCCTAGCAGCTAGATAGTATAGAGATTTCGCGAGCTTCTTTGTATACTTTTTAAGCTTTTCCTTAGCTTATATAAGGTGAGGACGTATAAAGTTATTCTTACTTAAAGAAGCTAATTCCTAGTATAAAAGAATTAGTAGAAGAAACGTAATAAGGAGTTATATAACTAACCTATGCCTTTTAAATAATATTTTAAAGAGTATTAGCTGATTCTAGAACTCTTTCTAGTGTTATATAATCTCCCTAAAGAAAAAGAGTTGTATTGTAGAAAGCTTAAAGGAAGTTATAAGTTGTACGAAGCTAAATCTAGTTGTCTGTTATAAGAACGTCCTCTTTTAGAATATCCTTCTTATAGTGCTCTACGTAGAGTTAAAGTCTAGCCTTTATCTTATCCTTTAGAGCTATGGACAATATATTAAACCAGCTATTCCATCTTATATGATTATTAAGAGGAATAACCTTTCTAGCTTTGCCCTTGAACTATGTTATATAATTCGCTAAAGAACGGATATAGATAACGTTATTATAAAGCTTTCCTATTGGCCCCATAATATCTTAAATATTTCTACGCCTTTTGTCTAACTTGCCTTTTATAGATAAGGGTTCTCCTTTTGCCTTTATAGACGTCTTTACTTATTGTATAACTTCTTTCTCTAGTTCTGCGGCCTTCTTTCTCTCCTTTCCTCTCCCCCTAACTAGCTTAGGCGTCTTTACTTGTTGTATGGCGTCTTCTTCGCTCTCCTCTTTATCCTTCTTCTCTTCCTTTTCCTCCTCCTCCTCCTCCTCCTCCTTCTCTTTTTCCTGTTTCTTATCCTCCTTATTATATAACGCCATAAGCTTTATATGCTTCTTTAAGATAAAAAGGAAGGCCTAAATAATAAGATTAATAACATGCCCCTAATAACGAATTCTTTAATGTTCTGCGCTCTAGGAAATCCTATGCTTAAGCTAGAGCTATATAGAAATTATACAACATAAAACGTTATTTAAGCCCACATTATTGCCAACAAGAGCTCTAATCTTTGTTATAATTCTATATAACTTAAGAACTGGTTAAAGGGCATTCCATTAATCTTTACTACTTTAACTGTGTATCGTATAAAGGCCAATTAAGATATTTTAATATTAATCCTGGATATTAAGGAAGCTAGTGCAGATTCTAAGTATAAGAGAGTGGTTAGAAGAGGTCCAGATATTAACCACAAGGTAAATATTTGTTTTTGCAGATTAAAGAACTTGTTATATAATATCCTGGCTTTTAGAAAAGTAACTATAAATCTATTCTATAATTGTTAAGTGGTGTATAGAGATAATATTAGGGGTATCTACTTCTTAATTTAATGCTCTAATAAAAGCATAAAACTCTGGCTATTTAATATATAAGAATGGAAGCCGTTGTACGATAATAAGATCCAGAAGTGTTTGTTTAATAGCACCCTTCTCTGCCGTATAACGTAGAACCTCGCCCTCTAGCCCTTAAACCTCTCCCTTTATAAGAAGCTTTTTGTATAGGGCTTAAACTAAGCTCTCTCCTGCGTCTCGTGGTGTCGTATAAGGCTCGTTCTCTTGTCGCGTCTAGATAAGTTTATGTTTAGTTAAAAGGTGGCAACAAAGTCTATCTGTTAAGGTATAATACCCTTAAGTATCTTTAGAGGGACAATTGCAGAGGTATTTCTTTTTTATACGAGCCTTGTCTGCTTCGGTTACTAGACAAGTATGTTTATAAATTGAGGAGATAGTTTTGGAAGCTCTAACTTTTGTATAGCTTATTGAGATTAAATCTGTATTAATATCGGCACTAAAATTAGTATTTACATTAAAGGAGAGATTGCTTTCGAATTTATTAAATAGAATATCACTCTGATTAGCCATTTTGATGCTGCTTCGTACGATAAAGAGAAGGGAAAGAAAGTTCAAAAGTGGGAATGCCAAGCCCTGTCCGACAGGTTGTCGGCTGTCGCCCGCAAGCCTTGTCTGTGGCTCTACGGGTTGCACGGACGTGTGCAATCTGATTATCTCAGTTGACTCAGACTCTCGGAGAGTAAATCCACCTGCAAACTCCTGAGCCAATCAGCGGCTGGCACCGCCACACCTCTGTAACCCCTATGATTCCTATAAACTCCTAAGCCAATTAGCGACCGGCGCCGCAGCCCAACATACGCCGCAGGCGTTAGCGCTTGCGCTAGCTTCAGCAGCCAATTACAGAGCGCCAAGGTGGATTCCTCTCCAAGGGTCTAAGGGATTATAGGCGCCTTTTATAAGGGCTATACAGCCTTACTAGTAGATAAAGTTTAATTACCTTTAACGTCATATATCGCCCCCTAATACAGCGCTACTTAGCCCGCCAATACCTCTATTTAAAAGCTTATCTCTTACTCTACATATTACATCCGCAATAGAGCCCAACCGTGTCCCTAATAGGCGTCTATCCAAGCAGAACACTTAAAGTCCTCTATCTAGCCATTCTAGCCAATTTAGTCTTTCTAGCCTGCTAGAACACTTTATTAATATATCTAAGGATTCCTCTAATAGTAATAACTAGATAGATAATAATAGCTAACCTAATACTAGTAAGCCTAAACCTCCTTTATTAAACTAAAGCATAAAACAGTAAAGGTATACAAAGAAGTTATAAGCTATAGTTAATACCCTAAAACAAGAGAGTTAGACCTTTATATTATTCCTATCTGCCTAAGTTAGAGTAAACGATGTAGATAATAGGGGGGTTATAATTAGGCACCATTAGTATAGTCGCGTTAAAAGACAACGGCGAGTATTATTAGATACAGTTATAAAAAATCCGCAACTTAGCTATATTTAAGGGGCAGTTATACTAGTAGGGTCTTTTACTGCAGAGCTAGACCGCCTTATCTAGGAGCTATACTTTAATATATTTAATAGGACGTTAAATATAGAGGACCTAGACTTTAAAGTCGCCTTCCGCATTATATAAGATATTACCCTAATATAGTATACAACTTTATTATAAATTCTTAGTAACTAGCGCACCTATAGAGCAAGTTATTAAGTAGGAGGTTAGAAGGCGGAAGGTTAAAAGGCAGGAGGTTAAAAGGCAGGAGGTTAAAAGGCGGAGGGTTAGGACGCTTTAGTTAGGCGGGTATATACTATTACTAGCATAATCTGTTCTTCTAAAGCTAAGAAGCGGTCTAATTTCTTTACTTTACTTATAGATATCTATTTTATGGGCTCTAAGGTAAAAAGAAGGGTATTTAAAACGCTATCTAGCTCTGGGCTATATTATGGCTATTATTTAGCAAATTGTATTATAAATAGTATTACTAAGGAGGCAGAGGTATGTTAATTATCTTATATCTATCTCCTACAAACTTGTATAAACTTCTAAGCCAATTAGAAGAGCTCCTGTAAACTTCTATAAACTCTTAAGCTAATTAAAAGAGCTCCTATAAACTCCTTTAAGGGCTAACGTTTATAAAGGCATTTTAAAACCCTGGCGTATAACCCATAAATAGTAGTTATATACAATAATATAAACTTTAAGGACACAAAACGCGATAAATTGCTTAGTTATATATCTGTTATGCATTTACTAACAACTACTACTATTATATTCTATCCAAAATTACCTTTATCTAGGCTATGCTAATTAATACACAATCTAATAAAACCACTGCAACTTAATAATATCTTCCGGTTACCTGGCTTTATTAAAAGTAAGTTAATAGTAAAGATTAGCCATTACCTTATCACTAATATAATAAAGGGGGTTTATCTATATAGGGTAGAGCGCGTCTTTACTAAAAGTAATCTTTTCCCTTAGATGCCAAGTATACACTATATTAATACTAGGAAGACCAAGTTTTAGTAGTTTAGTACTATAATAGAAGATAAGGGTACTATCTAAGGTATATACGGCGTCTATAAAAATATCTTCCTTAACTAGCTTAGACTTTAGGCTCTATATAACCCCTATAGCTCTACGTATAACAACTTTACTAATTAGCTTTAGCTTACCCATAGTAACCAGCTTACTATATATTATATTAGGTTAATAAAATAGGAATAGGCGTATACGGGTTATCCTTTTAACCATTAAAACTGGCTCCTTAGTATACCTATATAGTTCTATATTAAGATAAATCTATATAACACTATTGTACGCATGTATTTAGCGCTTAAGGACTATTAAGAGGAGGCGCACCACTATCTAAGATCTAATATTACTTTATAGAATTATGCACTATTTATATAGGAGAACGCTAAGTACTATTAAGTGGTACCAATTATTAAGTAGGGCTTTATAGCGCGCGTAACAGCCCTTTTCTACACAGCTATACAGCGCTAAGGTCTCCTTACTATAATACCTAAACTATCCAACCTATCTAATTTGTTATCATTGGAACGTATAGAGAATATTTAGTCTACTACTTTTACTATTAAAGTATAGAGTGGCGTAGACTTAAGTAGGCGCGTATATAGCGATATTAAGTTTTAGATAATATATCGCCTACTTTAAAAAGCCGAGCTACTTCTTACTATTTGGCATGCCGTTAAATATACTAATATAGGTATACTACAACGGCTTATTAACCCCCTTATTGTCTACTTCTTTAGCGCGTTATAGCATAATTATAGTTATAAGATGCTGTTCTATTAGTGGAATTTTACTTTAGTAAATTTACCTAAACTTTAGTATGTAATACTAGCTTTAGGGGTTATAAACTAGCTTAGGTCTCCTAATACATATAAGGCCATTAATTTTAGACTAAAGAACCTAAATAGTAGCTGTAAAATCAAGATAAAGTATTATAAGAACTCTACCCACAATACTAAGATTATATTTAATTAAGTATATATATTAAACGCGACGGTTAGGACAGTGCGTGGCAAGATAGAGTATATATTTAGCAAGGAAATATTAGGTGCTTATATACGGGCTTCTATAGAACTTAATATATTCCTACTTGCTTATACTATCTATTTAAATAATCTAGCTATACCGCAAGGCCTAGGGTAGCTAGTAGGCCTATAGCTATTTAACTCCTATAATATTCTCTATATTAGTATAGACGTTTTAGTAGAGAGAATTAAGTAGTTTAACTAGCTCTATATACAGGACCTATATTTAGCTACTACTTTCTATCCTTTTCTAAATACTAATAACCTAACTGGCTTTACGGATATATAAGAGTTTACCAATATTATCGGCAATAGGTTAGATAAGATAGATTTACCTTTAACTAAAATATAGGCTAGGAGCTAGATATCTCTTAAGCTCCTATAAACTCCTAGGCTAATTAAACAAGGCTCTCCTACCTCTAAGCTAGAGATTAACTTAAACTAGGATATTACCTAAACTACTATAAACTCCTAGGCCAATTAGAATGCGCACTAAGTTCCCTATTATTATTATTGTTCCCTAAGGTCTCCTAGCAAACTATTATAAACTCCTAGGCTAATTAGAGCGTGTACTAAGCCCTTTACTACCGTTGTTCCCTAAGGTCTCCTAGTAAACTACTATAAACTTCTAGGCCAATTAGAACGCGCGCTAAGTTCTTTACTACTATTATTATTCTTTAAGGTCTCTTAGTAAACTACTGCAAACTTCTAAACTAATTAGAGCGCGCGCCAGGCTATAAGTTTATGTACTTTAAGGGGGTGTAAGGGCGCGAAGAGGCTTTAGGGAAGATTCGAAGGAACAATATAAATTCTATCTAAATCTAAGGGTATATAGCTCTTGCAAAGTACAAGACGTTACGTAAAGAAGAGAAAGGAACATAGGAAACTTGTAACTAAATATTCGGGGTCTTAGCAGCAGACGCGTGGGCATAAGCCCACGCGGATTTCAACAGGTTTTAACCAAATTCCATTACATTAGTGGAATTTAATAGAAACTGGTGGAAATTAATTAAGTTAGCGGAATTTGGCAGAATTTAATCAACTTGGCAGAATTTGGCAGAATTTAATTAAAGCGTTGGAATTTATCTGTTAAGTGTTTCACTAAGACATTCCTACTATAACTAGGCTAGTCCTATTATAGTACCCCCCCCCTTAGCTAAAGGTTTAAAATAATTTAACTTAGTTAAGAATTTATAATTTTACCACAGGTTGTATTTTAGTGCTAGGTGGCGGTCTTAGCGAGGCAAATCTAACTAATTAAATAACTTTAACTGGTGGTTAAAGTTCTTTAACATCTTGTGTATTACATAACTATATTACAAATATTATAATACTTTTTAAGTTCTTTTTAAATTCAAGTTTCCTACTATTGTGTTTCGTGTATTTATGTCGGGTAGTAGTTGTTTACCTTTATATTGTTTCCATCTAGCTAAAGCAGGCCGCGAAGGATGGTCTTTGTGGAATTCTTTTACCAGGGAAGGCGCGTCGGCCTTAATCTGTTTATAGGTTTCCTAGGTTTATATTTTATATCCTTCCCACTTAATAAGAAGTTTAAATTGTTTAAATCATGTTTTCCATTATATATTATTAATTAAGTTAATAAAGTAAGAACTGTTATTGTTGTTAATAATTACGGGAGGTGGCGGTAGGATTTTATAAGTTATAGAATTATCTTTTAAAGGTTGCAACAAGCTTACGTAAAACATTAGGTATATTTTTATTTTAGTTAGCAGTTTAAGCTTATAGGCGTACAGGCTTAGTTTCTTCTTAATTTAGTACGGGCCCACGAACTTCTAATTAAGTTTCTTTAAGGGCCGTTAAGTCTTTAGGTTTTGTGTATTTAGGTAGGCTATATTACCCTCCTTAAAGTCCCATGCGGGAGCTTATTCTTTGTTTACATACCATTCCTATAATATTTAAACGTACGTTAATTTACTTTATAATAGTTCTATTAACTGCTTTATTTAATTAGCAAAGTTATACACGTTAATTAACTAGATCCGTTTAATTGTAGGTCCTATTATATTAATATTGGGTTATAGTTTAAATCTAAGTTAAGGGTCTTATCCATAGGTCACATAGAACAGTATTACGCCTATTAATACATTTATTATATTATTTGTAGTAAACTTAGCTAAAGGAAGCTATTTTTCCCAGTTGTCTTGCAGGTAGGAGCAGTATATTTATAAGTATTATTCTATAATCACGTTTACAATTTTAGTTTAGCTATCTATCTCTAAATAAAATATAGTTAAGAGTTGTATTTAAATGCTTAATTGTTTATATAGAGCTTACCAGAAGTCTAAAATAAACTGGCTTTTACGGTTAGATATTATTAAGTTAGGAAGTCCGTGTAGCTTAAAGATATGTTTAATAAAATATTTGGCTACTAATATTGCATTAATTAAGTCCATGGGAATTATATATCGCATTTTTATAAGGCGGTTAATGACTACTATAATATTTATAAACCTATTACTGTTAGGCAAGTCAACTATAAAGTTAATTAAGATATCGCGCTATTTTTGTATTAGAATTGGTAGTAGTTAAAGTACTCCTTACTTCTTTATATAAGAGGTCTTTCCATACACGCACATTCTGCATACTTAAACGTATTTTTGTACGTAGTCGTGTATTATAGGCCAGTAATATGCTTGTTAAATAATTTTATAAGTTTTTATATGGCCAGGATATCCTACTATAGGGAAGTTGTATATAAATTCAAGTATCTTAAATTATAAGGGTTTGGAATTCGGAACTACAATCTTCTATTAATAGTATAATTAATTATTTCAAATTTCGTATTCAGCAAGTATAATATCCTTATACTATTATTTTCCTATTTAAATCGCTTTCACTATATCTATTATCCATGCGTTGTTCTTATATTTATATTCTATTAGCTTATTAATTTCTATTTCCTATTTATTAACTTCTAATTTATTACTGTTAAGTTCCGTATCTAGGAATATAGGATGTAGTTTTTTAAAATGCTTAGGGGGCAATAAGATCTATAATTAATTTATAATCTAGTTATCCAAAGCGTTTGCAGGTAGATCCTGTAATTATTATATTAATATATTAGGCTTCTAATTAAGTTTGCCCAGTTAGTATATAATCTTAAAGTTAAATTATAATAAATATTTGGCCTAACAAATTTAGCGCTATATTAATTGCTTTATAGTTATAAAGTACTATAGGTTTTTATAGTTTGTTAACACATATATTAGGAACAATAATTCTTTAAGCTTGGGATACTATTATTTAAAGCATTTAATAATTGCAAGCAGTTCTTTATTATATATCTTATAGTTTAATTTAATAGGGGCGAGTTTCTGGGAGAGAAAGGCTACTAGAAGTAGCTTGCTATTCTTATTATATTGCAACAACACTCCCCCTAGCATATAATTGGACAAGTCTGTTTTAATAATATATTTAAGGTCAGGGTTAAAGTAAGCGAGAATTAAAGTAGTTATAAAGCGATATTTTAAGTTATTAAAAGCTTATTCGCATTTAGCGGTCTATTTAAATGTTAAAATTTTCTTTATTAGGTTTACTAACGGCTAAGTAATTTCTAAAAAGTGGTTAATAAATTATTAGTAAAAGTTTATAAATCCTAGAAATCCTTAAATATCTTATATATTGCTAGGGCTTTCCCAGTTTATAATTATAGTAACTTTCTTAGGGTCTATTTTAATTCTATTATAGGATATAATTAAGCCTAAGTATATAACCTCTACTGCGTGGAACTTGTATTTCTTAATATTACATTATAAGCCCGCATCTCGTAGTTATTTAAGGACCATTCTAATATATTTTTAATATTTAGAAAGCAAGGATAAGTAAATTAAGATATTATTAATATACGCAGTAATAAATATATTAAGGAACTTACAAAGCGTATTATTAATATATTACTAAAATATACTGGGACCGTTCTTTACGCTAAATAGCATTACTAGGTATTTAAAGAGTCCCCATTATATATAAAAAGCTATATACTTCTTATCTCCTTTATATATACAGATTTTATTAAAGGCGGCAACTATATTAAGCTTTATAAAGTACTATACCTTTACTAAATAGTTAAGTGTTTCTTAAAGTAAGGGAATTAGATATTGGTTTTAAATCGTAATTGTGTTTAGAGCTTAATAATTAATATAGAATCTTAAGCCTCCTCCTGGCTTTTTAATAAATAGTATAGGTAAGGTAAATGGAGATTAACTAGGGCAAATAAATCCTTTTTCTAAATACTTATTAAGGTATTATTGCATTATAAGTAGTTCTTCTTATAATATACCATATAGTAGACTAAACTTTAGTATTATACTAGGCTCAAGTTCTATTTTAAAATTGTGCTTATCTTAGTATAGGGCTAGTTAGTCTATAAATTATTTTTTAAACTTGTTAATTAGATTATGGTACTCTTTAGGTATAAGAGGTTAAGAGTTAATATACTATTTCGGTTCTAGTGCTTTCTTAATATCTTCTATAGTTATAGTAAAGATTTTATAATCTTATTTTTTTACTAATAAGATAAAGGGCGTAGCTTATATTATATAAATTTTAAGAGGTTTTAATATAAGATCTTCGCATTCTTTACTATAATTGGCAGTTATGGCTTTATTATTTTAATTTAAGGCTTATAGTAAAGGCAATTCGTATTATATTAAATTTAAATAGTTGTATATATGTTTATAGGGTAAATGGTTTTTTAAGCAATAACTTTGGCAGTAGGTTATATAGAACTTTAGTATTTCTTTAACCCAGCTAATTAAAAGGTCGTGTCGTTTTAGCTATCTATATCCAAGTATTATCTTATAATGCTTTAAGGGTATTACAAATAGGGATATATATTTAAGGTGTTCGCCTATCTATAATTTTATAAGAGCGTAGTGCGTCAGTTTACTATATATTAAGGGTTTGCCGTTAAAGCCTTGTAGGCCTTAGGGCTTATTAAGTTTCTTTAAATTTAGGCGTTAAGTTTTTGCATAGTTTATATTAATAAAGCCTATACTAGTAGCTCCGCTATTTATAAGAATTTATACTTCCTTCCATTTACTAAGTATTTAAATTTCGCCAAGTACATTAAGGGAGTTATGTTATATATTAGCGCTAGAAGAGCCTAGACACTTATACTCTTCCACTTTATATCCTAAGGCACAACTTAGCCTTTGTTAGCGACTCGGTCAATCAAGGCACGAGCACGGCAAGAGGGTCGCGCAAGCCTATACGATTGGATTGTCTATAAACGAGGATCCAAAGCTAGAGAAAGGAAAGGGGAAGAACGGAAGCACCGCTTAAAGCTATATACAATCATCTGGTCACG
>Ga0307507_10004233_pt1 | contig 25935 bp, 21 predicted proteins | sample 7_EM_MG_FD_207223 | JGI IMG/M metagenome (GOLD analysis project Ga0307507, IMG submission 207223) | Populus trichocarpa ectomycorrhiza microbial communities from riparian zone in the Pacific Northwest, United States - 7_EM | ecosystem: Host-associated > Plants > Roots > Unclassified | place...
CCCCGCCGACCACCTCACCCTTTCATGGGTCCTGGGAAGTTCGTGGCAGGGAGGATCCTTCAAATGCGCGCCACCAAAAGCCACCTTGCGGCCCATCCCTCCTAGGTCGCGGAAGAACCATACTTCACCTGCCCTCACTCCGGGATCAATCCAGAGTCCTTCCAGCACTCCATCCTGCACTACCGCTCCTACTCACGAGCCCAGGACCTCCTCCTGAAAGAGCTCATCAGCCTAGACGAGGATAGCTCCATCAGGAACGACCCCACCATCGTAAAGGCCCTCAGCCAGTACATCACTAGCACCAAGACCGGATTCCCCCCTGAAATGACCCTTGACTTCCCTGTGCCGTCCTGCCAACCAACAGGCCCCCACCCCTCCGATGAGTCAGGATTCTCCACATAGGAAGTTTTGGTCTCTTGGGAATAGTGAGTTGTCTTTTCGTTCCACCACTACAATAAGCGCCGAAGTAGGATTTTGCGTTAGAAATTTGCTTTTATAAGTTATCCTCGTATTTGAGCAGTGGCAAATGGTTTTAGGCTAAGTTTTTCAGATTTGTGGTGGACCCAGAATTATGGTTTCTTCTGTGTTTTGTTTTGATTTATAGGTTTTGTTCTTTCCATAGCTAGCGCTGCACGAAGCTTCTTGTACCTAAAAACAATGAACCTATTATAAAAAAATTAAAAAAAAAGTTAAAAAAACCAGCTTGGTATTTGGGCCACAAACCATTTCCTCTACATACCTAGCGATTGAAATCTCAACACCATCAGAGTTTATCTTCAACATCTACCCCCACACTCTCAGTGAGCTGCACCCTCCCCCCTCGCCTTACTTCCCTCATCATGTCTTTGGGCCCTGGCATCCTTGTTTCTAGGGGTCATTTGGCCCTATCACCACCTCTCGTCGCTTGAATTTTGCTGCCTCGCTTAGCCTTAGCACAGTCGGTAACACCTTCTCCCCCATGTTACAGACGGCTGAGACTACAGTTCGCACTTGGAGAAAACTCTTCAAAAGGCCACAGTTAATTTCTCCATTCACTTCATTACCTTTAGAGGCCGCCTGTTCAGACACACACCCAGTTACGGATAGTTCCTACGCTGATTGGCTCTAGCCGTCCTCCCTTCCCTCAAGGTCTCGTCCCGTTGCTCGGTTACAGCTAAAGTTCCACTCACACAGCTAGCACCCTACTGCCCCGTCGCCTCACCTTGCGATTTCACCACTCCCGCCCCTGGGTGACACTTACTTGTCGTATTGCCCTGCCTCGGTGCCCGATGTCAATGCCTTGGGTTCTTGACGAACCCCCTCAAGGCCCCATTGTTTTGCTGGCCTCCCGCGTTCCCCTTGTTCTTCCGTTATTATTATTACTTTGGATTTCATTAGTGGTTATAATATTTGTTTCATATGTTGGTGTCTTCGGCAAGGGTTTTCCTGTTGATTCCTCTCCCCGTGTTTGTTTGATTTCCTTCCTTGCCCGCATTGGCTAGTCAGGGTTGCATTGTATCTTTGATGTGACTGGTGTGCAATTAGTCCCGGACCAGAGGGACTTGGGTTGATGGCCTTTTCCTTGGCCCCGTGTTAGGGGTAGCCGGTAAGGTGACTTATGATACCGGGCTAGGCCTCGTGCTGGACTGGTCCTAGATGGAGAATCTTGTCCAGGAAGGCTCGTAACAAGGTGTAACTAAATTACTCGCGTAGTGTAAAGATAAATGGGGAAATAATAATTGTCAAACTTATTATATTGATAAGATCTCTTCTCCGGTGCTTGATGATTGTTTTTAAGCCAGGGAGGCACTTGGATATTTATATTCCGCGTCTGAGTGTTCGCGGGCTACATGTTCTAACCATACTAACTATGTATCGACCAAACAAAGTTCTCTAAACTCTTAAGTGCAAACACCTCTTGACCCTGACAACTGGCCGACTCCATACTCACATTATGAAGACTTAGACTACCATATTATCGTTAGGGTGTGTCAGTCCCGTGAATAATAGGTCAGTCTAGAGTACACGTAGCCGACTAATGCCAACGTAATAATACTTCTTCACCGAACAATATATGAAGCGGCCAACTTCAAAAGTGTCTGACCATTCAATGAGCGAGAGTTCGTTACTGTCTGCGCATCAGGTTTCCGAACTGACCTGTGGCAGCAATTGCTCGAATAGCAACTTGCGCTCACTATCTTATCTCCGTACTGACTGGTTCTGAGGGGGCCTGGAGGTCTTCCGCTATGTGTCTTCTGGTTTCGTCATACCATATTTTACTTAAGTGTTTATTCTGATTCCGTCCGTCATCTTAGAAAACTCTTGTTCTTACCCTATGGGCATCCTAAAACGGGAACGCACACTTAAATCTCTCAGACGCCTTTGCGCTATTATCGCCGTCATTATAGGACTTGTCGCATAATTATATTTTAACTAATAATAACTATGACGCGGCTGTGAATCGAACACGTGACTTTATAGTCAGAGGCACGTGACTATCATCTTAAGCTCGACCGAGATGTATCTTTTGTACTTCGTACTCTTTTAACTGATTGGTACGTAGGGGTCTTGTGCGTAAGCTTTATCGGTCGGCATTCTTGGTATGCCTAACACCCCGGGAGGTTTTTGCATTGATTTAGAGGTTTTTTGTTGCCATAGCTAGCTCTGCCCACATGTTTTTCTATTTTAAAATAATTACCACTGAGATAAAAATAATAAAAAAAGCAAAAAGGCTTGGGATTTGGGTTCTTCACCCAACCATTTAAGTTACTTCATACACCATACTTTCAATACAAAAGTTCTTTTATCACACATTCGGGAATTAAGATACCACTGTCTCACATGAGCCTAGCGATCGACACTGATAGATATGAGTCAGCGACTTAGATATCACAGTAAGGAATCAGAAGATAAAGCGATCGTTACCTAAGCTATGAGTTACCTGCTGCAAGTATTACCTGGAGAAGCGAGGATTGTAATCAATACATGAGGTAGATATATTATTCCCCATGGTGGACATGCCTTCTGGAAGGCCATCAATGTTTATGTTGTTTCTGCTACACCTATTGATAAAAGGTTAGGCACATTCTATAATTCAAAGGACCATTACCAGGCTATGATCTTTATGATTTACTCTCTAGTGTGGCCAAGCACATTTCAATATATGATGTCCACATTCAATGAGTTTATTGGTAGCTAACCATACAGTTTTAGTTGAACAATGTCACTTTGTTTGAACTCAAACTGTTCTTAATGAAGGGTAAAGGAAAAAGCAAATAAAATTAAAGAATGCACTGCTCTTTCCTGCTAAGCTGGTCACTTATAAATCCCGAGGTATATGTTGAGACAGAAGCTACAACTATAACTAGGAGCGTAAAATAAACGCACACATACCGTAAACTCTAAGTAAATTCAATCTGATCTCTTAGTCTTATTATCCAGAAACCAGTGCTGGTAATGCACCTCCATAGCTCCAATAACCCAAGACTGTGGTGAATCACCCTAACCTATTGAATAATACGTACTATTAAACTTTCTGCAGGCCTACCCTGAACATAAATAAAACTAGTGTACTAACAAAAACATTTACTTTTGCCTTTGCAGCGTTCCTATCTTTGCGGGGGCCGGTGAGGACCCCTGGCGGGACTGCCAAGAATGCTAGACGGGACGGGACGGCCATCTGTAGTCCGTCCAGGGCGGTCCAAGTCCAGGACAGCCGTCCTTGGGCCGGACGGCGGGGCCCTACAGGGTGTGCCAGGTGTGCTCGCGTGGCTAAGGACACCCGAGGATCCTAGAGGACGGCACGAGTGATGTCTCATGATTCAATAATGATTGGTTCGGAGGTGTATCATTCCTTCTTCGGGTAGTACAAGAGGTCCAGGCGCTAGGACCTCCCGTCTATCCGAAGCAGGAATGCATGCGGCCAGAGAGTGGGAAGACAAAGAAACGGTTAAGCACTGGCGGGTCAAAAGGTGGCCACTGAATCTCACAAATGAACAGAAACAAATAAGCCAGGCATGCTGGTTGAGTATAACTTAAAGTGCAAAATTCAATTCTACCCTCTTCGTTCGTTTTCTTCTTTTCGCACTATAGATACTGTCACCTTCATGGTCTAGAACTCCATTGGATCGTGCTTGGTGTAAAAATGTTTTCACCAGAAATTCTCCAACCCAGCCACGAGAAAATTTGCGCTCTTCAGATGATAGGAAGGACGGTGGGGAAATTAGGCAGGTAATTCTGTACAAGTGATGGATTTTAACTACAGAATCTATTAACCTATATCCACTGAACAGGAGAGAGCCTTTTTTTGGGGACCTTTTAGTTGAAGAGAAGAATACGTACAGGATACAGGGGCTTTGCCAGAAAACTGTATGAAATTTTCACATGGAATCCACCGGGGGTAAAGTCTCACTCATGCAAAACACGATAGTAATCCGACATAAAGCTAGTTAATTAAAGTTCAAAGTTTATTTAGCAAAACAAAGAAAATGGGGAAAACCAAAGTTCACAACTCCTATGCGGCGTCTATCGCCCCTCGGGGAAAGCCCGGCACATCGGCAGACGAACACCTGGGGGTATCCTACAACAACCGACAAATGATGTCTTGTGAAGCCGGACATAACCGTCAGACACATTCACATCTGGCCGGTCCGGGCCGAGGATAGAGATTGCAGGAATGGTGTGTTATGAAAGGGGTCATATGTGTGCGGGTCATTTTGGTATTATTTTCCTTTCTCTGTTCAAGTTACAAGGATATTGTCATCCTATAAGTACCTGTTGATTTCCCATGTTTAGTAGTTAAGAATCCCAAGCAATCAAGAGAGTTTCCTCTGGACAGAAAGGTGTCCCGCTTTAGTCTCCTTCATTTTAGTTTTTAAATCTCCCCACCGTGGACTGGTACAATGCTACTCGCATCAGGGATGCACTTAAATATAATGAACCTTGCTGTAATGAAGGTGTAACTATAAGGGCCTGTTTGGTTGCGGTGGCTCCGTTCAGGACTGTTCCATTGTAAAACGGTTGTCGCTGCCAAACAGCAGTGGTGTTGGCCCGATTTGGAATGGGAGGGAAACTGTCATTTGTATATGACGACGGAACAGAACCATCGCAACCAAGCAGGCTACAAGGAACAGTACCTCGTAGTCACGCTACGAGTACCAGTAAGGCGTTCATTCTATTCCGGAGATTGGTTGAAAAGGGGGAAAGATTCGGGTTAACCCCCTGCTCTTTGATACAGCAAATCCTAGTGGCATCTTCCAAGTTCCATTAGTTTATGGGGCGTGACTCCGATACAATTTCCCACAACCCTTGCAGCTCCACAACCCGCGACCCTACCATCTACTAACAACGACAAAGAATATTTTCCTCAGCTCGTCTCTCTGGCTGATTTTTCCAGCTCACTCGCCTTATTCCCTAAACTCATTTTTCTAGTTTACATTAAATTTTCATAAGCTATCGACCTCTTTTTTTATATTGCCATGGTTCATCGGTTGTGACTTCGACACATTTCCCCACTGCCCTTTCAACCCATTTACCACTGCAGCCCACAGCAGTAGAACCTACAAACAACCATAGACAGCCATCTCTGATCTTTCACTCCCCTCTTCCCAACCATTGCTCTTTGCATCTGCTGTCTGCTGGTGATCCACGGCCTGCCAAGTAGGCACCTCCGGCCCACTCATATGGACGGAGGACTAAGGGTCCCCTTTACGAATGCTGTGGGTTTGTGTTTCCTTTAATTGGTTAGAGGGTGGGACATAATGGTAGCTAGAGTGCTAACCTTGTTAATTAGTGTCCGGGAGCGATAGCAGAACGGAAAACTGCCGCCTAGCTGATAACACGAGACGGCGAGACGAGGATCTTCCCTTATTGTGGGGAGAAATTGCCCCGTCTTCTTTAGCAGGAATTCAGGTCACTCGGGGGAATATCCCTGGTGACTGGCTCAATGTAACTCCAGAAAGTGAGCTGTGTGTTTTTGCGATGGTAAGTTTCTTTTCTTTATTTTCCAGTTGTATTACTTTTTTTTTATCCAACCCCTAATCAAGATGGCATAGGCAAACATCGAGAACTCGATCTATCACCCGTCCCCAATTATCATAAAAACCGAAATAGTTGAGAATCTCCCTAAGGCGTTGGAGTTGCCTATCTTAGTACAGTACAAATCACTTTTTTTCTTCTTTGCCTCGAGAGAGAGCTAAAAGAAAATATTTTTGCTGTGTTTTCACTTCCTAATCTGGAGCAGGAGATTATGGAAGTCCTAGGGCCATTCTCAATCACTCCACCCCCCACGGTTCGCAACCCACCCGCCCATCCTCAGTTCTCTGTACCTCTCTGACAAACTCGCTGGCTAATGCCTCCATATTCCAAGTGCCAGTACCTAGAACAATTCTCGATATCCTAAGTATCCTACCGTGGAGCAGGGGTGCCAGGGTCGTAGATGAGTATAAAAGATTTGTTTATATATTTCTTGTTTCCGTTCTGATTTGGAAGCCGTGGTTTTTGAAAGTCTTTTTATTTTTGGTCTTTGTTTTTCTTCCTTACTTTTGCCTTCCTCGGTTGCCTAATTATCTGAGAACCTTCGCATGCCCTCTGTGGCTCCATTTTTCGCAATATATATACTCTTACTGCAATCCGCATATTACAAACTATTCTATCCTACTTGCATTTAACTAAGAAAAATACTCTGTTGCCATCCTTTGGATAATATTTGCAAATCGCTGTAATACTCGAGCTGTCACCACAAAGTATCTCCAGTATCGGTTTCTGGGCTAGCCTATGGCCTCAAATGCCCCTTGTTTCTCCTGGTTTTCGGCCCCAGCTTTGAAGGGGCACACCCAAGTCGTCATGGTTTTGCCAAAGGTGATCCACCACATTTCACCATTCCATGTCCATTAAACTATCAAATTACCATACAGGCTGCATTTCTGACTGCGAATCTATTCCTCGCCGCCTGTTACTACCGTCTTCCCTTTTTCTTCCTCAGACACTAGCCTTCGCACCTCGCCAAACACCACCTACTGAAATTAGCCACACCCCTTCCCGACATCTCTATATTCTCCATCCCAGCTCCAAAAATACTTCTTACCACCCCATACAGGACCAAGGACCATCCTCCCACCACACCCACAGGCTGTGGTAACCTCGGGCCATAATCGTTCCTCTACAGCCGAAAGGCAATAGCTATCCTAACATCCCAAAGACTTCATGTCGGTCAACCTTCTCCATGAGCGGAATGGAGTGCTTCCAATTCTCCTGCATCCCCGCGGTCATCACGAGTAAATTATTATGCTGGATTTAGATCGCATAGGGTGATATCATGAATGCAGCTCACGAAGCCACCCACCCACCCCCCCCCAGAAGTAATTAACTAATTTACTTTTTTCAGAAAAACAAGTACCCCCAGCCCGCCACACCCTGGACAACCCAAGACCACCCCACCGCCACCCATTCCGGGTAAGATAAAGGTGTTTCTGGGCGGGTTAGGCATCCTCGCTTATAGCCAGAGCTTCGAGGAGGCTGTTGTGAGCCGGGTTGTGGAGTATCAGCTTGTTGTTGTAAGGGTGAAAGAAGGCAGAGTAGGGAACTTGGAAGGGACGAAGGGGAGGAGGACGGTTTGGATTCCGCCCCTCGTGAAGGGTTTGATTAGTACGTTGTTAGACTATGAGAGGGTACGAGTGTTTAGGCGAGTGACTAGCGGTGATGGCTGGTGAGCGACTGGGTGTGATGAATTTACACTGGGCAGGCATCGAGAGTGCCAAGGGGTCTGGAATCTTGTCAATGGGGCTTCCTCAGATTCCGGGCTGTTCAATGTTAGACAAATTAAGGAACAGTAGGATACTACCGTAAGTTAGCTCGTAATGTTGCTCACTGTGGCCAACTCTGAGTCAGGGTGAAGTCATTTTAGAAAACGTATAACTTGAACTCGCTGAACTCTAACACCCCACCGGTATCCCTTACCTGAGAACAAAGAAAATCCCCGACATCGAGTGATTTCGCATGAGCACACTATACGTATAAAAAACTGAAAAAACCGAAAAGGTACACGAGCGGTGGGCTGTTAGACTGGAAGCTAATGCTCGTGCATATTGATCGGTAGCTGCCTCGATCTCTCTGGTAGCGTCCCGGTCAAGTTACTGAGCCTCCAACAGCACCTTCTGGAAGCTTCCTCTTTAAATACTCATTAACCAATCCTGAATTTTCCTGACCCTCGCCTTGCTCTCTGGAGGGCCGAAAAAAGCCCATGTCCGAATAAAGATGATTTCCTTATGGGTTCCTCAGAATCGCCTTGAGGGGCTGGGGGAACTTGGTGAAGTGATATACTCTTTGGCGAGGTCAATCGCTTTTAACGAGAACTTCCACCCATTACCTCCGCCGTGAGAGTGCCTTAACACTTTGAGTTTCTTTGCTCCGAAATTCTAGTTTAGCCCCAGGTTAAGACGGTTATCATCAACCACCACTGCTGAGCTTGATGCGGCCCTGCTAGGAACAAGGCAGTTAAATTTAAGCACACAGGTAACCGCATCTGACGGTGTGCAAGGGGTAGACTTCTCAGCCCCTATCGCAATAATATATGTTTGTCAAAGTCCGGCTCCCTCCCTTTCTACCCACAGTTAGAATCCATATCAAACACCCACCCGAAGCATAAGTACCCACCATAGTAGCATTCCAGATATCCGCCCTATTGGCATCATGTTTAGCTGCTTCCAGCGGCCTACCATAGTTGATTTCCCACAGAACATGGGCACGAGAACCCCCGGGAAAATCTCCGAAACGAATCTAGAACACCCGTATCAGCACCACTGTCCGTACCCGTCCCCCCCAGCCAGCCTTCCACCCCCAACCTCCTTCCCGACAATCCCCTCACCATCAAAATAGCTTTGGACAAACTTCAGCATCCCGCGGTACCCTGCCGCTCCTAACGCGGCTCGAGTGAGGCCGCCGTGATGTTGAGTGGGCTTGTTTGTAATTCACGCTGGGCGGTGTAAATTTGGCGAGTTTCCAAAACAAATATGCCGAACTGGTATCACTCCCTAGCCCGAGTACCGGCATCCACCACCTCATCACTACTGTCACAAAGGCAACTCGCGAAGAGGGAAGAAAAACTTTATATTGCCACCACCCCATCCGCAAAACTCCCCATTTTGTCCAGAAATCCACTCAATCTAAAATACGGACCGAGCTCAACACTACCAGACAACGCCCGCGGTTTCCAAACACGAATCAAGTGAATAAGCAAATACAGACTCCAACACCCATCAGATAACCCCCCTAAATCTGCCCATTGCGAGTGCCTCCTCTTGCCCCCTCGCTCCATTTCCATCTCCCCTCCCCACATGCCTCGCCTGAACAACCCCTCCCACCTCTTCTTCCCGGCCAGCCCTCCAGCCTATAACCTCCGTCACCACGACCATCTCACCACCAAAGCAGCATTTAACAAACACCAGCCACTCCACAATTCCCTACCCTTGCCTACGTGGCGCCTAACCCCACCAATGGAACGACCCATTATTGAGCATTAAGTGTCAACTATCGGGGGAGAACTCGATCCGCAGTGGGCCATCGGGGTACCATTCCAGGAACTCGATCGCCAACGGGAGCACGGATGATGCGTATGGTCATCGACGGGGGAAGAGTGCGCAGTGCCAGGTACTATGCGATGTTAAATAGAGCGAGGAGTATAGACCTGGCGGGAAGGGTGTTTTGGGCTTGCGCGGTGGGAGTTAGTGAGGGTGGGTTAAGGGGGAAGGAATAGGGGTGAACGATTCTGCGAGGATGTTTTGCTTCCGTGAAGTGAAACCTTGAGTGAAGGTTTTGCGGGGCATCTTGGCGATGAGGTTGGTTGGCACTTCGGATTCAGGCACACCGCACAATTGGGGGTTGGGTTAAGCTTTTGCGCACGGACGTTATGGCGACATGAGGCTCTGCAACCCCACTAGCAATTTAATGGGAGGTGCTGCCGATGAGCGCTCACCCAGTCTCCTGGCGGGGTAGCTGAGCATACGTAAACGAGGCCTGCCCACCTACCTTCACCTTCCTTTTTTCCGAACCACAAACAACTCACCTTCGCTTTATCCCCCAAACAACTCCCTCTCACATCATATACCAGATACTGCTCAACCATGCTAGGTGCAAGATGTTATGTGGAAACAACCCCTGGAGCTGACTCATTGTCTTGGTGTTTTTTAGTCTCGGGCCACAATGGCAAGGAAATCCTCATGATTCTCTAGCGAGCGGTGTCTCTTGTTACGCGGTCGTTAAGAATACCAAACGCATCTGTCGTGCTGATGAGGAACGCCGTACCGCGCATCGCCTGATTGAATGGTAAAACGCCCTTACCAAGTCCGGCGCGGGGGCGGGGTTGCAGGTCCCGGGAAAGTGATGACTTGTATCCCTGCGGCGAATCCGCTATTGGTCTTTGGGGTTCGCGGTGCCTTTTTTTTTGTTTCTTTCTCTCTGTGTTGTAGCATTCGTCAAGTGGGGGGCCATGTTAGAAGCCTGCAATAGAGACATTTGACTGTGGTTAGCGCAGCCCAAAATTGGTTCTTCAATATTACACTTGGGCCCCTCGACAACTACTCCGTAAAATTTGCAGCTACCGAACCCAAGCTGGTATAGAGTGCGACTACTAATCCCGACTAAAGCCACCAAAAGTGTGAAACTAGGGACGAATAAAGGGACAGAGCAGTGGCTTTATCAGGTGATCTAGACAGTGCACTACCTTTTCGGAGGACATTACGCACATCTAACATGAAATTTTTGTTTGTATTTTCATTTAAATCGAAGATATCTATTGATTCGACCCACCCCCCGCCCGCCCCCTGTCTCACCTTACTTTATCTTTTCATTCCGGCTAGCCTTCTAGGCATCCCTCTTTGATGCTGGGCCTAGGGGTTATAAAAGGACGAAAAAAAAAACTCATTAGTCGACATTAGATCCAGAGATACCCCCTTAGGACAAATTATAAGTACAGAGTAGGCGAATCGCTAAATCAGGGAAGAGAAAAGAGGTTGTGATAACAGGAGGTGAGGGAAAAACAAATTGGAGATAAAAAAAAAGCATCCGTGGAAAGACTAGATTATGCGGTACAAACTAGCATAGGGTTTCCTGTATTAATATCGATTCCATGTCACACCCGAAACCTTAGTCTGAGTTTTGTCCGCGCCCACCCTGTATATATGTTACGACAATCATATATAAAATTTAATTAATAACGAATAAAATGGTTAGTAGAGAAGGACTGCTAACAGCGAGAAAATGGACGAAGAAAATCAAAGAGGACATAACAATGAAGGAGCTAATTGCCATTCGGAGGAGGGATCGAGAATCGGGGGGAGGGTTTTGTTGGTGGAGGGCGAACTGTGCGGACAGGTTGCGTGGGGTTCTGAAGTAACTTTGACGGAGCGGGTGGGGAGTGCTGAGGCTTCGGCGAAATCTTGCGAGAGGACGGGAGGGTTTACTAGTAGGTGCTGAGAGTAACTCCACAACTATTGTATGCCTACGGTACGCAGATAATTTGAGCGCTGTTTTTTTCACATAAGTCTGGTATACCGGGATTAACGTTGTCTCGTTATAAATTCTGACTTACTTCCAAGCCCACTCAACCTATCCCTAGTTTCCCCTTCACCTACAAAACTCTTTCCCTTAATATCTCACTCTCCTCAGAATTGCCATTGCCTCCTTTATGATTATTTCCTCTTTGATTTTTCTCTTCTATTTTCTCGCTGTCATCAGTCCCTCCTTATCAGTCAATATATTATTGTTATTCGGTTTGTTGGAGTTGATGATCACTGTACTATCTGCAGGGGATGCCTAAACCCTTGCGAATCCAAGTTAGATATAATATATAAACTTTGGCTTAGGGGCGAGCGGAAGTGGAAATTAATGTATGGAGTCGCGTGCTAGTCTATGGCGCAGAGCCTTGTAGCTTCCTCTTTGATTACTTTTTTGTCGTCCATTACTTTTTTCTCCGGCTTAGCTGTGATTATAACACCGTTCATCTCCTCCGGTTAGACCAATTTTATATTCTGTACTTATAATTTATCACAAAGTGGCATTTGGAATCGAATAAGTTAATTGCCAGTAGCAAAGTATTGTTCTTTTGCCTGCTATCTTACCTATTTCCAATAACAAAGCGCCAGTATTATGAGCAAGCCAGGCAGAATTAAAAAATGAGGGAAAATAGCTGAGAATATAAAGAGCGAAAATGGAATCAACACATATCTCTGACTTCACTGAAGATAGAAAGGGGCTTTCCTGATAGATTTCTGTCTTGCCAGGAGATGGGGTTATTAGGCCAGGCTAGCTATTGAAGGAGGAAATTGTTTTTTGACATCATCAAGATCTGAAGAAGCCAATGCTGTATACTGCACCGTACAGTAGGCCAAATCCCATCTGGACACCCCATGTCATGCACTCCTTGTGTTATAAATTTAATCTGTTCTGACCTGAGGCAAGCAGTGGGTCGAGTCCGCTGGGCACCTTGACAACCCGCAGGCCGGAATATACCCAACTGTGTGAGACATTGGTTATCCTGCACTATTCTAAGTGTAGCGCAAGTCATACCAAACTCGGCAAAGTCTACCAAGTTAATTCTCTGCGAAAAGGGAACAAAGAAAAAGGTCCATTTTAGAAAAAAGTAAAGCACACGGCCAAAAACGACGAGACTGAAAGAATATTTTCTTGTTGTTTTCTGGCAAAATGTGAAGAATATAGACAGGGGGTCAAACAGAGAATAAGTAAGTTATGTGAAAACGGGCAACAGTTAACCCCAAAAGAATACTCTGCAAACAGAAATTTGAATAGGATGAAAAGCTCACCTACTTTGCTCGAACGAAGCCCATGTTCCTCAAGTGTCGTGTATAGTGAAATGGGGACGGGAATGTTGGCTGGAAAGAAGAGGAGAAAGGAGAAGGAGAGGAGAGGAGAAAACAAGGCATCACGAACGGAGCAACAAACCGACATTGTGTGACGTTATACTATAAAAATTTTGAAGTAAAAGCAGGAGATGATATGACACAATTTGTAGAAGGCTGACCAGGATGGGAAGGAATAATAAGCTCCAGAAAGCTAGAAACGGACTCGAAAGGGTAAATTGGGGGTGAAGTTTCCTAGTGCGATAATAGCATACTGCAACCATGAGGATTCGTTTGGTGGGGAGCTTCGGTCGTGAATGTCATGATGTGTGGATATTTTTGATAGGGCATCAAGAGGGCTTGGAGGGATCGGCTGGGGAAATCTTTCTTGGTCTATTGCCACTTACAGACTGCCTAAGTGGTGATGGGAGCTCGGGCGCCAGATGGATATATCTTCTTAACAGTATTCCACTACGCGGATACCTTCTTCATAGCGGGCGTGGGGCAAGGTTTAGTCTCGGTTCGAACTTTAATAACGGTGGGGGGAGTACAGAGTGGCCGAAGTGGTAGTTTGTTTCCTCTGTCGGTTCCAAAACTTTCTACATATCAAGAGAAATCTTCTACTGCTTCCTGCCAAATTGTAGATCCACGACTGCGGCTAGGACATTACCTCGACAGAAGGTCTTGTCCGATATGGACTACGATCCCTTATGCTCGCCAGCACAGATGTAACCACTATTCTCCGGCCTATGCCAGATGTATCTTACTGTGTCAATATATGCGGGGGAGGAGATGGGGATGAAGGAGCCGTAGGAGACATGGCCTCTGGTGCTTGGTTCTATTGATGGTAAGTGATGGGTTGTGATGAGGAAAGGGAGGGTGAGGAAACCTCGCATGTGTAAGAAATTGCGTGGTAGAATATTCTGGGTAGGAAATTGTCATTTCTTTACAGCTTGCTGGATTCTCATTCTGTGCTCGTGTTTACCTGCACTTAACAGTGCTTTCAGACTGAAGGGAAGTTGCAAGCCATTCAAAACGTAGACAAAGGCTATAGTGTGTAAATATCTAATGTATGCATCTACTAGTATCATATCCCCTTATCTAGCGGACTTCATGAAATCGTGATAACGAGGGGGGAATGTGTGCCGGAATTATCGTAAAATATGGGGGCAGTCACATAATACAGCCTCTCTGACTTCTCTTTCAGAAATGTACTTGTTGCTTCTCATTCTCCCACTAGAGCCTGCAGGGGCAGCATTCAGCATTGGTTTTTGTGGAGCGAATTGGCAGCTCTGGGTGGTCCAATTTCTGGTGGATAGTCTTTCCGGTCTGAATTGCCACGGTGGGGTCTGTATGGTCAGTGGACAAAATTAACGGCGGACCAACAATCGATGGCAACGCAACCCTCCTCACCACCCCACACTTTCAACACCACCTAAAGAACTTTCTCTAGCTAAGATATTAATTTCTACTATGTATTCTATCCCGTACTTGCATTTTTGATTTTTTTTCTTGGTTTTAATGATAATGGGGTTGGTGGTGGAGCGTTGTTGTCATGGCCGAAAATTTTCCCTCTTTGTTGATCCGCGGTTAATTTTGTCCCCTGACAATATAATCGGGCTTTTAAGAATGTTTTACGGGATCCCCGTAGTCTACTGACTTTAGCATAACAGATGCCGACACGAAGCCCTGCAACCCCAATACCCCTACCAATTTAATGGGAGGTGTTCCGGTTCGTTTCTTGGGAGCACAGAGAAAGACTGTATTCCCCTGGGGGGGTGCTCGTCATGGTTACGGGGAAGGCAATGAGGCTTGGAAATATTAGGAAATTGAGCTCGGCGAGAGTCTCCGCAAGCATGCCGGTGTGTCCAAAGACTTTGTCGAAAGAGTGGTGAATTCCAATCAATTTTGCCTTATCCCATAGTAATTCTGCTTTCACCAGCCCCAAGGGGGGTGAATGTATCGTAGCATCGATGACCTAGCCGCCTAGGGGAGATGTGCCATCCGCTGATACGATACCTGGTTCCCTTTGGTCTGTGGATCTATTGTGAGGTCTTTGGGGTTTGGGAACTTGCAGGTAACGGGGTATTTGTAGGTTATCCACTAAACCATGGCTTGCGTCACGAGCCGTTTTAAGGGCAGCCTTGGTTATCACCATCACTAGCGGATAGCCACATTCCGATTTTGCGCAGGAATTTAGGGGTTGGGCGGGGGCGGGGGAGGTGCAGGATTGTGTGCTCAATCCCCCGATGAAGGAGTCTACTGGGACCGGATTGCTGGCCTGCTCCGGTGACACATCCCTGGAGGGTTAGCTCCTTGGTTTGCAAATATTAAGAGCATTATATAATTACGCGCAAAATAGGTTATGGTGTAACGGCCTCTGATTTCGGTATGTTATTCATTTGATCAGGGCAAAAACCCAAGGCCCATTGCACTTAACTCAGATTGTATGTGAGTAGTTGACCTAATATGCTTCCAAACGATATCAGCGGAGCTTAGAAGACACTAAGCGCCTCTGAGGTTTCTAAGTAGCTGATAAAGGTGGGCTCGTGGGTCAGTCATGGAGGTGGTAGTCGTTACGCCGCTGGAACTGGGCTTGTAATAATTCAAGCTGCTTGCCTTCTGTAGAACCCCTATTATCGCTGCTATAGTTATCGCTATAGCATATATACATTCAACACGCTTTGGACAAAATATGGACCTCCCACCAAATCCGAGAACCGATGAAACCGAATCTGGCCCAGAAAACATCCTCTGGGCCGCGGCACGCCAACATGAGGGAGTCGGAACCACAGGATATCAACCCTACCGCTGCGGACACCAAATACTGCCGAACTCCACTCTTCTGGCCTGTCGAATGCTGGCATGAGGGGGTAGTGGAGTTGCTATTCCAATGCGTGGATATCAACACCGAGACAACAAACACCAAACATAGCCTAAAACCAATCCAGTGAGTTGCGCAGCAGGTGCATGAGCGAGTATTAAAGCCACCATTGCAACGAGAGAATATCGATCCCAACAGTGTAGACACTCAATTTGGCGGGATCCCACTCTGCTGGGCGGCGCGGCTCGGCTATGAGGGACTCGTAAAGTTGCTATTAGAACCAAAGGGAGTTAGTCCCAACACTGCAAACACCCAATTTGACCTAACACCACTCTCGAGGATCGCGGAGAAAGTGCATGAGGAAGTAGTAAAATTGCTATTGGAACACAAGAATCTGGATCCTGATATTGTGGGTCCAAACCAGCGAATCAACCCTTGGGGTGGCTGATTCCCGGGAAGATGCAGAGATTGTGCATTTGCTCTATCAACTTAAACCCTCCCACAAACCCCGGGGATACGCCGCACCCAAGCTGTCGGACCCACATCAATACTCCTTTCAGCAGGGCCCTCCCTCTGATAATCTATATTACATCTTACTATGGATTGGATTCATAATGATACCCACCGCCAGAATCACAATCGTTATGTGTGTCCACCCGATGTCCACCTCCGCCCTTTTATTTATGCTGAGTGAATCTAGGAAAAATCATACTGCTCTTTGTTTGATACATATACACCAGCTTCTGCGGCACTCTGAACAGGAATTAACCTTCAGAGTTCTCTGGTGGAATACGGCGCATAATCTCTATCATCTGCTTTTGCTGATCTTTCTCATCAATATTTCATTCTCTTTCTCTCCTACCTCTACAGCAAAATACCCTGCATGGCCTTTAATTTTATCAGTAGACTCATTTATTTGTGTTCTTCTCAAGATTATCCCTTTCCCCTAAAATGCACTATGATAAAGAATGTACCGTACCTACTCCCTCTGACCTTATGCGGCCAGTCTTGTGCTTTCTAGAGAGGTCCAACGGCATTGTGCTCTCTTGTTTCTCAGTTAGTGGGTTTTTTCTGCTTTTTGCTGGTCCCGAAGTGATTTTCAGCAATTGTATGATAAAAATAACAAAGAAAGAGGTTTTCCTAAGTCAGCTCGTTACTGAGCTTCACTTAATTTAGCTAAAGTAGGATGCAGTGGCGCACAGGATGTGTTCCAAAAATTTACGAACATAATTGAACTGTGCAACCGACTCATCGTCAGGGTTCCGAATAGTCCGACCGGTCAAGTCCTGAAGAGAAGACCGACTGGTCAGTCAAGAAGGGAGGAGGGGACTAGACTTGACTGAAATATTTGGTCCAGTCAAGTCTGGTCCAGTCAAAGACTGGTCTAATATGGGATACCTGCAAGCCTCGCAATGGGCCGGCCCATACCCGGCCCAAACCATGGTGGGCCCGACCCCAACCCAACCCAACCCGAACAAGCACCTTGGATACGCAGAAGTTATAATTATTTACCGTGTTAGGGTACTATGGAATTTCGCATACTGTGAGCCACATCGCAGTCAAGACAAACAACTCAATACAAATAAAGTATCCGACGCTCGCTTGAAATTTCTATAAAAATAAAAAGTATCGGGGAGAAATCCAGTATTGGTTCTTAGTCTCCGGGAATGATAGACATGATCATGCTCAAAAAGACGATGTGGCCCATGCTTGGCATAAATCTTGCCCGAGCAGACCCAAACTTTACACTCAAGCATGATCGTGCGAAGTACTAGTCTCTTTCTACCTTTATTTTATATAAGAATAAATTATATTGAATTCTATTAATCGAAATTACAGCATGGGATATCACTCGACTTGGGTAGTCCGACCTAGTCTAGTCTAGTCAGTTCTCTTGCCGTTGACCGTGCAGTCGGCCTGATTCACAACCTCAGACCAGACTTGACTGTGACTGGACTATGCAGTCCAGACTAGTCCATTCTCAGACCTCTCAGAACCCTGGTCATCGTGAGTGTCCGATATGGAACAATAGCTATGATCGCAGGGCAAATGAAAAACCCAATTTAATCCTAACATACCTCTCTCTCTAACACCTTCAATATATACTGTCTAATACTAGAACTCGGGAATGCTAATAGGGAGAGGAGGATTGGATAAAGAGAGGTAGTGGGAGGTTAGTAAGGTAAAAAGGGCATGAGCAGAAAACCTCCTCATTTGATTTAAAAAATGATGTAAACAAAGCCTGTTTGGACTGTTGAAGCTATGAAATATTCATAATACCGTACAAAGTTAATCTACTTCGTGCCTTAACAGGGGAGGAACTGAGAGCGGCTTTACTGTGGTGATAAGATAGGTTCGGTAGTGTACTGACACAGAAAAGCCTCCCTGATAAAAAAACCGTTATGCTATCATACCCACCTATTTCTCTAGCCAACCTCCCATTAGATTTTTAGAGTAGTGGGGCCGCATAGCCGCATGCTTGCATCAAATGGACTCAAAAGACTATGGGGATCGAATAAAACAAGCTTAACCACTCCTGTACCAACCATTTGTATCATACGAACTCCACTATGCCGGTTTGGTTAGCAACGACTCTCAATGATAAATCAGATCACCGAAAAGTGGTTATTCGTCGCGATGAAAACAAACACTCAATGCTATCCTTCCCAGCGGTAGTCGGAGTATGGGCAAGAGGAGGTATACTTCTAAGACAGAACGGTCGGAGAAGTTGTATTACATAATGACGGTCATGTTTTACGTCAATGCTAGGACACATTACCCCCTTATTTTCATAATTTCATGAACGCCACCAACTAAGGCAATAAGCCATATCCACATATCCGGCATTTATAATAACAGCCCTAGCAGAGGCTTTGAAATGCTAACAGCTTCTCGGCCTGAGAGGTCTGTGAAGTGCTGGTAGAGACAAATGCAGAATGAGAATGCAGCAAGTCGCCGAAATGATAATATCTTACCGACGAAATTCTGCGACGCAATTTTAACACCCTCAAGGTGTTCTAACCCTTCCTTTGCCCATCACAACCCATCACTCACCCTTCATTTTCCCATCATAATCCATCACTCACCCGTAATACAATCTTGCCACAAAGGCCAATGTTTCCCACAACCTTTTAATCATTACCACCTTCACAGCACATGCTGACGAAGTAAGATACATCTGGCACAGACTGGAGGATAGTGGGTACACCTATGCCGGTAATCATAAGTGGTGGGACTCCATATCGGACGAAACTTTCTACTCATGGAATGGCTTATCATCTATAGTGGTTTTGAAGCGGGCTGGGATTAGAAGATGTCCATCGAGATGGATAAATTCGTGGAAGGGGTGGAAGAGAAAAAACACTACTTCCACATCCCAGCCCTCCCATAACGACTCAGAGAGCTCTCCCAGGCGAACCCAAATTAGCCTGTACCCTGCGCAAGCTATAATGAAGTTATCACGGTAGCGGAAAAATGTTTAGAAGATTTATTCGTCTTGCGCCCTCCCGTCTGCCTCCGCTTGAACGCCCCAATGTCCGTTGGCCCCTTCACAAATATCTAACTCTGGATCAAGGAGCTTATAATTACTTGACAAACACCACGTCTCCAACCGCCACCACCCCCTTCACCCTCATTCTGGCCAGCAGACACAAACATCTTAGCCAAGGATAACCTCCGTTTTAGTGATGGCCACGATCATGCTCGAGCAGAAAATGTGGCCCATGCTTGAGCATGATGGTGGCCATCACTAACCCCATTTCTACTCAATATAGTGGCCACATTCTGTGAAGTTTTAGCGCGAATGGACTGCCGTGGTATTCACTTCAGTGCAGGAGCAACTATGCGAGCGATAGAGACAGAGTAGATTTGTATCTAAAAAGAGAACGAAGAAATAAAATGATATGAATGATAGCTATTGTAAAAGAAACGCGAACAAAAGGGTCTCTTATAGAGACTGAGTCGGCAAAAAATGATTGAGACAGGAAAGGAAAAGACCGAAGGAAAATGTAGGAAATCCTCCGTTGTCTCACAGGTCAAACTATACCGATACATAAAGAGTGTCGTAGTAAGTAGCTAGTACTAAGTTGTTCCATCTCCAACAACCAGTGTTTCCGCTATATAAGTCAAACATGAAAAGAGTTGTCCAAACGCAGGGTGGTTGCAGTGAGAGTGCGAAACACTAGGCCAGCCATAGTAGGTTTCAACACATTCCTCCTCGCTCTCACCCTCCCATGCCACGCCGCATCTTAACACTGGCAGACTGGACCATGAGCCCACGCAAAATGCGTAAGAGAAGTGGCAACTCTGCCAATCCCTTCTTCGCCCTATCTGAATTGGATGTGGATGCTATGCACTTCGACCACATTCACGACGGAGGCATGACCAGGGAGAGCGACAAGAACATGTGCATGTTACTCACTAGCCCCAAGAAGGACTGTTAGGCGGCTTAGGAAACCCTGCCAGCAGTATGCGCGGGCGGAATTTCGACCTAGAAAGAGCCGTCAAGCCCAGCATCAAATTCAATCCGTCAGAACTCCCCCCTACCAACTAAGAGCACCACAGCTTCTTACAAAAGACTCCTCCCCTACGAGCCGAGAAAATGGAAGATCAACATTTAAACCTGTCACTAAAAGATACTATGAACGTAGCACATGAAATCATTCTTCACTTCCCACTCCTCTCTAGCAGTGACTAATTTATTTTTGACAAGTGGAGACTGCTAGCACGGCACACTCTGGTCTATCAGAGATTATTCGCAGTAGGACTGACCTATCTACCTATTAACTGAAGGGATACGCATCGCTGGAATCCTGCTATGGTCATTCATTCTGCGAGGGATCAAGAAGTTACTGGATAGGTGGGGCATGCACGTGGATTGGCGCAGGTTCGAGCACTCGGTTGTGCGTAGTGATAGAGAGTATGAGGGGCTGGCTATAAGAAAAGAAGGGCACGGAGTGAAAAATGGGGGGGAACAGGAGGGGGTCTTGTTCCCGCTGCCGAATGAGGGGTTCGATTAGTAGATTGATGGGCTATATACAGGGTGTGAGGGACCGGTGGGAACCATTGGTTGTGATACCAAATAGGCCGGTCCATCCAATTCAACCTAATCTAGGCCTCCGTCTCCTTCCATCGTCGGTACTCGTCCGCCCTCATTTCCGCTCACCCGGTAGAGGGGTAAAGAAAAAAGGGAAACCATGCAGCGATGTTGCGGATAACGAATCGGCTAATATTGGATAATGCCACCGATATGTTCCGGTATTTGGCTCTGTAAGTTTGATTTCCGATACTCCTCTAATTTTGAGAAAACTGACTTTGAGGTATTCTAGCTACGCTTTGGGCCGTGATGAGTACATTGCTCGCTCATGGACACCCCACATAAGCTCCCTTTTACAGAGGCCAGACCATTGCCTACGGTTTGGATATTGGTACTTGACCCAAACTCCAGGACGATAAGGGAGGTTTTGAGGAGCAGGTTTGTTAATGTCTAGGGATCAGGTACTAATGTCCTCACACCATTTTTTATAACTGTATGTGCTGCTACAGCCGTAGGTTTGTGCTCTCATTAGCATTTATGGGCATGTCCCCTTTTCTAGTTGGTATCGTCAGCCGGCGAATTGATTGCTAACTTTGCGAAAAAAAGAAAAAGAAATTATAGGCCGAAACCACACCCTTAGGTCCCGCCTTGAAAACATCGTGGATAGGCTTTTGTTTGTAGCAGGTTCTTTTAGAGCCTTGTCTCTGATTTTACTCGCTGTGTTTAATACGTAGCGGCATCCTTCTCTCCACAAACCTTTCTTGCTCCTGTTTAGACTTAGTAGCAACCCGCTGGATCTTTGGTTCCATAAATCTCTTAGAACAAATTTGACTATCTAGGGATATAGCTGTCGTTTTCCCAGCCATCTTAGAACAGTCGAGTACTAGCGCCTTGGGAAGGCTTACATTCAACACCCAAATCTAAAGAAAGGCTATTAGATCAAAACCAGTATTATCATCATCGAAGTAAGGCTGTAAGACCCCCTTATCATATCATCACTAAGATTTTCTCCAATAAGATACTAAACAGGCCCAGGTCGGTCTGTCACTTTTGGAACATCAATGCAATGCACAAAGCTAATGCAGCAACAGTTCTTGAGTGGTGTATGTTTCTCATACCTGACTACACTATGCAGAGCAAAGCTAACGTAGCATCACAGTGATAGCCTTCTTATTCACCTTCTATGTCATCTCCTTTTCTACGCCCTCAGACCAAAAGCGTGGACGAAGGAGGTAATCTAGCGTGATGCCAAGCGTGAAACGCAGAGAATCCCCCTCCCGGCCATGGCTTAAACCCACACCCGGGATACCAAGGCTAAGCCAAAAATCACCCTTGAGGAGTACCGGATTCCTAAAAACACTCCATTCCCTCGAATAGGTTCACTACCACAGACCATACGACATCGTACAAGTGCATAATACTACGCACCATACATACTACGACTACAAACACGATCTAGCAAGGTTTTTCCCTTTGCTTTCCTTATGTGGGGTTTGGAGTTTTGCTACATTTACTTTGCTTTTGGGATCTCGTCTCTTCTTTTAGGTCGCGCAAAATACATCAGAGTTTTTTCTTCCTTTCTTTTTGGAATTCATGGATGCGGTTTCGCATGGGGGGCCTCTGCTAGCTTGGATTATTTTTATTAGGGTATCGGGTAATTGTGGGGCGTTATTGGGATTCTGAGGTGTTGAATTGGAAGGGTCTTATAGAATAGATGGTTGTGGTGTCAAGGCAGAAGAGGTTTGAGCGGGGAAATTAAATGTCGCATGAACACTAGACAATGCGGATAGCATTGTTAGCGTGGTGGATATTGTTTTTTTTTTCAATTTAGTAATAGTTGGGAGTCTGTGATCGTCATAATAATCATTTATTAGTTTAGAGTGGGCCTCGTGGTGGTGTAAGTAATAGGCTACATACCTAAGTGTTAGAGTATCCAAGAAGACGGAGAGCTAGGAAGCTTAGATTTGATAATCTCAGCATCGGCAGTATACCGGGGGTTAGGAACAGAGGGTGCCAGTATCATGTGTCGTAGGGATTAACTACTCTTCAAAGAACGCCTCCTATAGGTGTATCATAGCAGAAAATACATTATCTCCAATGACCAACAGCAATATAGTAATCCTGTAATATTACAAGAAAACGGTCCAAATTAATTATTATATCAACCCCGTTTTTCCGTTCGTTCATATCATACTAACCTAGCCATTACATACCAACAACATACCCTGACCTGCCCTACCTTAGCATTGCAGCGAGAAGAGATGAAGAGAAGATGTGAAAGACATAAGCTCTAGCCCGTGAGTCGTTGTCGTCATACAAATGCATCTAACCGTCCATCAAGTGCACAAAGGGAAGAGCATGAAGAGAATGAGTACCAAATGTAGCCCACCCAGAACAAAAGATAGGAAAGTAACAAGAAAACGAAAAAGTGAAAAAGGAAAATGACAAGCCCCCGAACCGAAACAGGACAAGACTATTATTAGTACTTTATACCCACTTTGACCTCCTCCGTTTATAGGTTCTCAAAAAACTTGCTCTCAACAGAACTACATCTCACAAAGACAACTCGCCAAGAGGAAAGAAAGCAAGGTCCCGTACTACGAACCACCTTGCGCACAAAATGCCTCCCTTTATCTAAGATATACTGAATCAAAAATCTAGAGAATTCTCCAATCCCCCTTATTCTGATAACGCTACCTGTATCCAAACACAAATCTAGTGAAAAATCTGAACACAAGCGCCAAAGCTCCCAATCAACATGACACACTGTCAATTCCGCGCATTGTGAGTGCCTCCACTTGCCCCACTCACCCGATTTGCATTCCCACTACCACCATGCCCTCTTCAACCACCCCTTCCCCTGATTCCGCCCCTCGGAGTATTTGGATTAGCCAGTTGGCGACAAGTCCAATAGTCAGCAGCGGAGGACTGAGATCTCTGCAAGATAACTAGGGAGCCACCACGGATGGGCAGATTCGCTGTCCTGCCACCGCCGCCACTATAGCGAGAGGATGGATGTCCGTTGGGATGAATCTTGTTGCTAGGTTACGGTTAAGGACAGTCATTGTAACAGCACCACCACATCCATTCCCTCTATCACACCACGTAGCCAGCCTTCAGCCTCGCAGCCACCATGATCATCCCATGTGACCGCCAAGCTAACGCTTCCCATGAGTTGAGGTGGTCTGGGAGAGGGCGTTTGCCTATCGAGGGTAGAAGTGGCAGGAGGTTGCTTGGCCAATGATCATTGCTACATAATTCGCTTACATAAATCATACAACATACAGAGATGTTGCTATCCGTCTGATAAATACGCCCAACCTTTATCACAGAAAGTAAAAAGAACCACTAATTCATGATTGGTCAGGCTCAGAGCATTATACCACAGCTTAGTTACCCAGCTAGTCTACCCCGCATCTCCGACCCAGCTTGTAAATAAAAAGCACGGCACCTCCTTTCCAATTCTTGGAACCCAACAATTTTATCTAGTTTCTGACCGGATAGCCCTGCTCCACTCAAGATACAACCGTTGGCGCAAAAAAAGAGAAGCAAGCCCTTTACCCCCCAAGGCCCGATATTAGTCTCTCTAACATCCCTAAGCCTCGCCCGCCTAATGCTCCCCTCACCCCCAGAAATATCCTCCCTAGCTTCATATCTCTGCGGGTCTTCTGCGCCTCATGTATACCATCCCCCACCTGATCCTCACTGTCCAGATCCAATCCTTTCAAACCAAGCCTAGCAAGGGGATCTTCGTTGGCGGTGACACAAATTCTGATGGGCGCAATTCCTCGTCCCGCCAGTATGTGAGGACTTCGTCCACGGCATCACTGATAGAGGTCAATTTCCTCCGAGTACCGTCCACCGACCCTGTACTTAGAGCTACCGCAGTATACTGCCAAAACTGCCTCTGCATCCTAGTCGTATGCAACAATTCCCGGGAGATATTGTGCAAATCGACCATGGCCTCTGGCTCCGCGTACTGGGGTGAATAGCCTTGATTTATCTAAGAGCGCGGTCCGCCTTGGAGTAGATGCTAGCCACCTTCTGACTGCGGATTCTGTACACGTGTCCTCCAAGGGTGACTGCTTGCTTCGCTGGACTCTGGGGGGTGGCAAAGAGTTTGGTTTGCAGTACGGGGGAGGAGTGCCAGCGTGGATATATGTTGTAGGGATGCACCTTCGCGCTTCTAGAAATAGAAACTGTGGTACTAGGGAGGTGGCAGCTATGCTGGGATGTGAATGTTACTGCTAGCAGGGAGGGCTTCATATACCCCAAGGTGGACTTGGGTTGAGTTAATTTGTTGCCTGACAGTGGACTGGTCGCTGGTTGGATCTCTAGCGTTAATGTGGATGGAAACAAGGTCCCTAGGGCTTCTTGGATCGGCTTTAATGAGGAGGCTTTATTTTTCCCCTAGGACGAGGCGAGGGTACTCGGTTTCGCCGATCACCACGTGGTTTCGCGAACACTGCCGGGAGTAAAGTTATAGCCCTATTATCTAGTTGACAAGTCAGCAAGAATAAACGAACGCTTGTTTCTGCCCGCCGATATCTTGTCAGGTCATAAGGCATTGCCTTCAATTTCTAATTGCGGCCATTAATACTTCTCCTATGTTGCGGGATGACGGCGGGATGCACTTCTGCGGGACAGAGAGACATAACATCTTCTATCAGCCGTTGTATTACTACTCTTCCTGAGGCATTGAAAATGTACACGCTATTCGACATAGCGCATGGAAAGGCCCTTACCGCGCCTCTACCCCAAGCACCACCCACCGACCCTACGATTCGCCCCACCCCCGAGTTCATACTGGCCAAGGATGTATGGGAGTTATACAGACTATCTTTATCAGAAATTGCGGTGAAGCAGATAAAAATAGGGCTCAGGATTAATCCATCATAGCACCAGTATGCAGGCCAACACCCTGTGACTGCCCTGCATATCCAGTGCCACTGCGAACTTTGCCCTAAATCTCAACCGACATCAAAAAACCCATTCTTCTCCCCAGATTGACTACTGTGTGTGGGATTAGTGTCCCGTTCGGGAGTAATCACCAAGTCAAGGATGAACATCGGTGGCTACGGCGGACTATAGCGACCAAAACCGCCACCACTCTCAAATCTCAAAACTTAAAATTCAAAAACTTAAAAAGTCCCTCAACCATCAGAAGTTCATAAGTAATAAACTTATTTATAATTATCATCATTGGTATTATTGGGTATAGGCCAATATTAGGAAAAAAAGATAGA
>Ga0307507_10004234_pt1 | contig 25931 bp, 15 predicted proteins | sample 7_EM_MG_FD_207223 | JGI IMG/M metagenome (GOLD analysis project Ga0307507, IMG submission 207223) | Populus trichocarpa ectomycorrhiza microbial communities from riparian zone in the Pacific Northwest, United States - 7_EM | ecosystem: Host-associated > Plants > Roots > Unclassified | place...
CTAATTAAATGTGTTAAAAATAGTGTTTTTCCAATTTTGACATAACATATTAAAACATCCAAAATACATTTTCAAATATTGAAAAGAAGGTTGGAATGCAAAACACATTTTTCATAAGATTTGAAAAGCATGTTATAATGCAAAAATAAACACTAGTACCTCATTCCAAAGTTAGTTTTTAGTAAAATTTTTAAGAAATTCAAATATTTGATGAAAACATTACTTTATATATATATATATATATATATATATATATATAAAAGACATTTTATACCATAATATAAAGCGTTATATTATGGGGAAAACAAATTACTCAAGGGGTGATGAATCAATGTATTTTATACATGTTATTTTTGTCTAAAATCTATGTTAAAAAAAAGATCAAAGATAGGGTAATGATTTAATATCTCTGAACTTAGTTATACTATGAGCCTAAGTGTATATGGTTCTGGGAAATTATTAGACCCAACATTTTTAAATTTAGCAACGCACTAAGCCCAATTACATGTTGGTACATCTCTAAACTCAGCTACACGTTGAGCTAAAGTACATGTTGGTACATCTCTAAGCTCAGCTACGTACCAAATTCAAGTACATATATGTCTGACAAGCTGCAAGAAACTCTCTTAAAAATATCATGACATTTTGTTCCTCTAAAAAGATATTTTAATAAATATCAGATAGTCTTTAATTCCATAATTTTTTTTTCAGATACCAGCCAACAATCATATTTACCTTTACATGCTAAACATCACATACCGACTGTTAGCCACTTTAACTAGGAAGAGAAGAACAAAATACTTAAATTATAAAATTAATTAAATTATCCAACACACTAATCTTATTATTAAACTCCTTTGGATTTTATAACATCATCATACTCAATCAGGTTAAACAAACATTCTCTAAAAATTAACTAACAATAACTTGAGAGGATTGACATGATGGTCAGGGAATGTGCTTCCTCATTTATAGGGTTATCCTTAACATTAAAATAAAAAAAAAATTATTTTAAAGCTTAACAAACTCTTACTAACGTTATTTTTAATCGAAAAAATAAAAAAAATATTGTTAATCGTTTTTTAAATACAACAATTTGAATATAAACGATAATTTAAAAAGTACTTAATCTTTATTCACGAAAACTGATATAAAATTAATCATTAAAGTTTAAAAACTATTATTACTAATATGTTTGATATATTACACCAAAATAGAATATAACATGAACATATTAAGAAAAGAAACCCCATTTGGAGTGTAAAATTAGACATGGGATATATATTGTTTTTACAGGTATATTTATTATGACTTAAATAATTTGTGTAAATTGAATAAGAAAAATACCAGTATGAACTATAGAAAAAAAATGACACTAGGTATATAGTTAGAATATTTTTTTTTTCCATGGGTATTTTCGAGTTAGAATACCTTCGTAGACAATCTTAATAATGCTTTTATATTGGCTTGTTGCATTTTGATGAATTTTTTTAATTATAATTAAAAAATTTAAACTCTAAAAATAAAATGTGATTTTTTTTAACCATCAAATGAACTTCTAAAATTATTCAAAACACCATTACAACTTGAAGTTGGAGTGTGCAAGAACCATCAATGTGCTAAGGAAAGTCAAACGGTGAAAAAAAGAAGCAATTTTTAGGGAATATTTGCTTCATTATTCTTTTTGTCATGTACAAGTTAAAACTACTTGGATTTTGCGTTTGACCAAGGAAAATTAAATAATTTTTTTTTTGTTTTATCATTCATCAATTACTGACCAGCTGTATTTTTTTTTTAATTACTATGCTTGTTTAATTTAATACTCCAAATATATGTAAAAATACAACAAAGCCGAAAGAGAGACGTTGGATTAGAAAGGGCATGGAGCATGTGGGCTTCTTATGTTCTCATTCTCCAAATGTATAAGAAACAATACATCCCTTTTGATTTCTTCAGTTTTTTTAATAAATGATTCTTAAATTCAAGATCAACCCAGATTTTTGTTTCTAGTTTTTAACATTGATTTCTAAAAAAAGTTTGGTTCTTGCAGCTTATCAAGAAGTAATGTTATTATCTACTTAAGATTTTGCTTGATTGCTTTTTGTCTTCTTTTGTTGTCTTTCCTTTTGTTCTGTTTTTCTTTATTTAAAGGGTCCCCTTTTCTTATTGAGAATCGAGGAGGATATAGATATATAGAGATTGCATTAAGGTGGTTGTTGTAATAGAGATTGCGTGAATGGAAGAAGGCAACACAAGGAGTAGCAAGTTCAAGAGGGTGTGTGTGTTTTGTGGAAGCAACTCTGGCAACAGACAAGTCTTCAGCGATGCCGCTATTGAATTGGGAGATGAACTGGTTGGTCCAATAAACTCACTTTTTCATAGATATTGTTTTCATTGACTAAGATTGCTCTTGTGTTTGTTGGTCTCAAATATTTGACCTTTTTGATACCTTTTGTCATTTATGGATACCTTAAAGGTGCTGTGAGGTGTTTGATATATGTAACTCAGTGCACTTGTTTGGATAGTTCTTGTACTAGAATGGGTTTATGTTTGCAAGCAAGACTTATCTTGGTTTGTACTGATTAATGGTCTAAATGACTCTTATCTGTGAAAATGGAAATGGTGTTTAGCTTTTGTTACAATGATTAGTTTGGTTTCTGGTTTGCTGATATTGAATGTGGCTTGTAGGTGAAGCGGAAGATAGAACTGGTCTATGGTGGAGGAAGTGTTGGACTGATGGGATTGATATCCCAGAAAGTGTATGATGGGGGCTGCCATGTTCTCGGGTAATCAAGAAAGTTGCATTGAGGAATATACTCTTCGTTTTTTTTTCATTATCTGTTTTGATTAAACACAAGGTGTTTGATCTTTTCCTATTATATTGCAGTGCTAAACTAATAGTTGCTCCTCAAATGCAGGGTCATTCCAAAAGCACTCATGCCTCTTGAGGTACCTATGCTTTTAACTCAAATAAAATTTTGCCCTCTTGTCAATGTCTTCAACTATGGTGCTTTTTGTGAATATCTTTCTTATTCTGATTGTAATTTGGACTGCCGGTATGCTGACAAGGTTTTTTTTGTTTCAAATTTGATTTGCTTCTGGTTTTCACTCTTTAAGTACTTAGGTTTTACAAGTTTTTTCTCTTATTGCTTTTGAAGTTATTAACTCTATCATTTTGACTCCTTTGAAATATTAGTGGTGCTTTTCCCTTTGGACTTTCATCTGTTTGTATTTTGCTTTAGCATTCTAATCCCCATCTGGACTTTTTGGTTAGAAATTTACCGGACCCTTTATAATATTAGTTCTAGCTCTCTTTGCTGAAAAGAAGTTATACTTCTTAGCAGTAAAATTGTGATCAGTTGTTCACCAGTAAATTGTTTTCTGCAACATTCCAGATATCTGGTCAAACTGTTGGAGAAGTAAGAACTGTTGTGGACATGCATGAGCGTAAAGCTGTCATGGCTAAAGAATCAGATGCTTTTATTGCTCTTCCTGGTAATGATCTTTGCTGTTCTCATCAATTTTCTCAATGAACAATTAGCAGATATAATTTCATACCTGAGAAGCAGAAGTAGAGATCTTAATTCATGTTCTCTAACAGGATTTCTTTAGTTTTTAAAATGCTTCTGATAATAAGTGGTAATACTTGTGTATTCTTGTAGGAGGGTATGGAACCATGGAAGAGCTATTAGAGATGATCACATGGTCGCAACTTGGAATTCATAAGAAACCGGTAACCTTCCATTCTCCATGCTTGAGGATCATATTTAGGCAAACTACCTTTCCATGTTGAAACTGAGTGGTACTCTGCACAGGTTGGTTTGCTAAATGTTGATGGATACTATAACTGTTTGCTTGCATTATTTGACAATGGTGTCGAACAAGGTTTCATCAAGCCCGGTGCTCGGGACATTGTTGTCTCTGCTCCAACAGCCAAAGAACTTATGGAAAAGATGGAGGTAAAATCTTAGATACTCGGGGTTGGAGAAAATTTACTTTTTGTGAAAACATAAAGAAAAAAATGTTAAAAAAATAACTAAATAAGGGAGAATGCATAACTATAAGACTTGCTTGTAGTTGCACCAATTGTAATTCACATGCTTTATTACCTCAAAATGACGGGAGCAATTTCACTAGTTTTTCTTTTTAAAAAAATGTTCGATGATAAGAATACATTTTCTTCTTAAATTTACGATGAAAAATTGCAAAATTGCCAGTGATGTGGATTCCAGTTTGTTGGTTTGATGAGGTCACAAATTGAAAATAATGTATGGAAAGAAAAACTGGTTCAAACTTGGACAAGTCCGTCCTCATGTTTACCGACATGATGTCTTCCATTAGTTACTATTGGAATGTAGAGAATGGGAGTGCATTTACTACATATTCCATCCTTTTTGTTGCATTCCCCCCCTGTAACTTCAAATGGGACATTGCCAGCCACTTGGCTTGTAGTTGTTCCAAGAGCCTATCAATAGCTTTTTCTTGAAGTTAATATTTAGTTACAACTAATAGAGCCTTATTACTTGACAGAATTTTGAACTTCTAAAATTTTTGCAGCTATACACTCCTTCCCACAAACAGGTTGCGCCTCGTGAAAGCTGGAATATGGAGCAACTCGGAGACTATCCTAAACAACAGAATGCACAGTGAGGGTTTCGGTGGTAGGTCTTTATCCCAAATTAATTCCTGATGTAATCCATCGTAACTCTGAGCTGTGTAGAAGATTCTTTCTGAAATGGGACCACATAATTGTTGGGTACTATGTACTTTTGTCGTTGTTTTATGGTTTGAAGTCTATTAGAATCATCCATGCTGTTTCAGAACTTTCATTGGTTTATGGTCAATCGCACTATTATGGGGTCTTATCTGGTTGTTACCACTTACTGAAGGGCAAAGATACCTTGAAATGCAAACAAATGGCAAGCGGTTTTAGTACAATTTCATCTAATGAATAGTGAATAATGGTCCCTAAAGTGGACTATTTAAGTGCGTTTGTTGGAAGCAACTAAGGTGTTTGGTTGGTAGTAAAGCTATTGGACCTCAAGCACCTCATCAATCCAACCTCTGAAAGTCGATTATGTTGACGACCGTTCTTTCACATCAAAATTTATTTTCAGTGTCAAATGGAAGTTGAATTTGGAGCAATTTTCACACGATGGAAAAAAGGTTTCTGTCAAGGCACCTGTAGTCTATTTTTGGTTGATAGTCATGTTGTCGGTGTTGAGAAAAATTGATCTCTCACGAAATCGTCCAAGTTAAGTTTCACCTTGTGTGAAATAAAAAGAATTAGCGGGTTGATAACATGAGTGTTTATATGTGATCAACGTCACAAGTGGGTTGATAACAAGAGTATTTAGATGTGGCCGCCTCACAGTAACTTGTGACGTAAGGCCAGACACATCCTGTGCAGCATCGCAGTTGATCTTTCCATGAGAGAAAGGGCAAAACACTCGGTAGATCCCGCAGCTTCTTATTAGAAGCAGTTTTGTTGTTGGAAGCTTTTTCTAGCAACATGCAAACTACTGTATGTTTCCGCCACTTGCTTTTGGTTTTACCAAGATATCTTGCTTTAGGCATAAAAGTAAATCCCACTGTCATAGGCATTTTGGAGCATCTTGAAGAAAGAACGTGATAAAGCTTTTCTTGTAATTATCGGCAAGATTTGTGGATGATTACCGGACCTTCTTCTTTCTTTTTTTGTCGTAGGAGGACCTTCTTTTCTTGCTTTATTTGAATATTCAGTCAACTCCAAACGAAAAGTTACAAGGTTTTTCAGCTGTAAAGAGTCTGAAAGTGGTTATTGCATAGAGCTTAGTCCTTTTTTGAACAACACATGACTTACTATATATACATTCCGATGGAGTGAAAGATGCGCATGCATTGCACTGAGGTATAACACTTAACCTTTGCATTTTAATTAGGTTCTTCGGAGGTGGATGATTTGAGTTCACATCCGTACATGATAGATCCTTTAATAAATATTAGCTTAGTTGATATGAGTTTAGTTACGTAATGAGTTTTATTCTTGAAAATACATGCGCCTCTTATAAACAAAATAGACCCATATACTACAGGTGCCTTGACAGATGGGATATATATATATATATATATATATTCACATGTCAAGGGGAGAGAAAAAAGGAATTTTTTCCATCTCAAACATAAAAGAAAAATATATATCTCTTTATCCACTTCTCTTACATAATATCTACCTAAAAAAATCCTAAATTGACTTAAACATAAGATGGTTATTTCGCAAGTAACATCCAACCCATCATTGTTTGTAAAGAAGGCCTAGATCTAGTGAAAGCTTTATCGGTGGCGCTGTTAGTGGGAATAACATACATGAGATGCTACCCAAACCCCTCATCTTGAGGGTTACGATGATATGCTACTATCCTATATTGATTAGGAGGACAAAAGCCTTAATAACTTACATAGCACGAAGGTCTCCTATCTCTACAATAAGTGTTTTTCCAATGAAAAAACTCATCATGAGGCTAAATCCATGTCAACTAAGACAATATTTTTTAGAAGGTCTACTATGTGTGGATGTGGATACATGTTATCAATAGTGTCGTTTGTAGAAACGTTAGTTATATTGCGCTACACAACCCCTTGTCAGGGGGCTATGATGATGTTATTATCCCACATCGACTAGGAAATGATAACTTTAATGATTGAACCAACATTATCTGAAATAATACCTCTTGAAAGGCCTACCACGCGTAGATGTGTACACACATCATTAGGGGTAAATTCTGCTATGATGAAACTTATAGAAGCAATTATTTAGCCAAATCTAGCAAATTTTGAGATTTCATTCTAGTGTGGTGAATTCAACCAATATCCTAGTATAGTCCTTCTCGAGAGTATAAATCAACTGAACATGTTTATAGAACTACAACTATTGCTTACTACTCGGAGGTTGTTGAAGGAAGCAAGCTCTTGGCCGATAAAATGTGAAAAGATGGCCTAAAAAAGCCTAATTCTTACCCTAAACTTCCTGTGAAGTAATTGACCACTTAACAAACAGCCTTTTCTTTGTGGAGCACTCCTTTAAAGAAACATTCGTGACCCTTTATGATGATTATGAGAAGGCAAAACTATTTATTTAGATGATATAGGCCATCGGAAATTTATAAGCCTTTCTAGTGGCTGAAAATCCGTGTTTCCTTACAGACATCCTTACTGCTATCCATGTAATAGCAAGCAGGAATAGTCCTTTACCAGGGTGAGGTGTTGGTGTTTGGAATCATGAACTCGGCTATTCAGGTTAGCAGAGTAGCACACACTGCAATGAGCAAACCAATTTGTCCAAAATCTTTGGAGCCCAACTGATCTGTCAGCTTTTGGGAAAATCATGTGTGGCCTTTTAGTTAAGGCTTAGCTTTATTTTGATGGTGCCAAGTGCCAACTGCAACCCACATGGGAATTGCCTGCTGAGGGGTCCTAAGCCTGTGAACGTGTTCTCTCTTCTCCGTGTCCATCCAGTGAAGTACCACAGCATGCCACTTCATTGGACGCGTAATTTTGCTTTTATTTTCAAAAGAACAAGAAAAAAAAGAGAAGAAGACGACTCTAGCCCTTTTTGTTTAAATTGATGGTTATGCCCCATTTCACCACAATGTGGTCCATGAGTTTTGTATTTTCACGAATTTGATGATGCCTATGAAATTCTGAGATAGGTTTTTGTTTTTCAATATGAATCTTCCACCAACAGTAGCGGTTCCTGTCCAGGTCATAGTGGACCTTTTGGTCTTGTTATGTCATGAACTAGGAGGTAAAGGTGGAGATGGCTGCAGTTTCTCATGGGGTCCCTTTTTCTCCCTTTCTGTTCGTAAATGAGTCGCTGCAACAACTGAAAAGCCATTTTACTGTTTTGCTAGGACATACCATGAAGTGATTGCAGAGGTATGCAACTGTTCGTGCTATTATATGAAGGGGCCCCCCTCCCTTAACTTCTGTAACTCAGAATTAGGTCTTGTTTTTTCAGACAATTGTCCTTTCAAATTGCTTGTCCTTACCACCTGTTACCATCATGCATGTTGCTTGGTGCCTTGTAGGAAATACCAACGCTTAACCACCGAGGAAGTGAGAATACAACATGAGGAAAAATTAAAAGAAATTTTGCACATGATGCCATCGTAAAGTAGCTAAACAGAGTATTAGTCTGGTGGTCTGCAACATATTTTGTCACCCTCTTACATATCCCCAAAGCCAACCTGGTTTTCGAATGGAAATAAAATGATTCGGGATTTCTTTCCCAGCTGCATCTCCAACGAATTTAAATTAACATAGGATGTCTGACAGAAACAGTAACTGGCTTCATCCTAACTGGATGATCCAGTGCTCAAACAAACCGAGTAGCTTCATGGCAAAACACATTGCACTGGCATAGTCCCAGAATCTATTCCATGGCCAGCTAGGCCTGTTTGTAGATGAAGCTGATCTTAGTGTGCGGCTGTATATAATTCATAAAACCTGTTGTATGCCGAGATGATTGCAGTAGAGTTGTTGACAGAAATCCAATCTTAATTACAATACCATACTGTGACAAATGGTTTACATCTTACAGTCAAATGCAACTTTAAAAGAAGTTGGAAATAGGTAGATATTCCAAACTGGAATTATATCACAGAAGGAATGATTTAAAAAATTTCATGCCTTCCAAAAAAAAACGCAGTGATCAGACCAACTGTACACCCCACCCTTAACAAGACCAAGCACGATGCAGCATTTCAGGGAATGCACAACCATGTTAACCAAAATGTCTCGAGTCTAGGCGTTGGCAAAAAATTTGCAAGCATTGTTTCTGTTCAAGCCTTCTCCTTAGATGGAGATGATATCAAATGATGCAATGTTGCTGCATGGATAACAGCAGTTGGGTTTGGATCCTTAAGTCGGAGTGATCCTGATCGACTCAGACTGAAATTTCGATCAGCACTACTTGTGAAGTGACGCAATGGTCGTGGAAGGTGTCGCAACAGCCAAGTTGAACTCACAAGTAAAATCACACCTACTACGATAAGCAGCCTGAAATAAGGAAAAGCTCAATGAAATAGTATATTATAGCAACATGACAATATCTCATATTTCCTAGCTGGGAATCTGGGATCCCTAATTCCCTATTAGCACATTTTTGTGTGGACTAGGTTTCATCAGTCAGAAAAACAATTAATAAATTCTACAAAATTGGCCATGGAAGGTATATTAATATCATTGCATGGAGTTCAACTTGTTTTTTTGGTTCAGATTGTATTCAGTTGTCAAGCATACTAAAATGGGACTGAATACTTCAATTGGCCCATCAGTTTGCGCCAAATGGGGAAATTTCAATAACATTGAAGTCAAGGTTTTAAAATCAGATTTCCGCAAAATTGTCCAACCATAGATTTTTTTCCACATGCAACCTCTTGAATAGGGCACCTTCACTGTGGTATAGCATCAAATTACGTGGGACTTAGGGCATCAAGTTCATATCAAGATAATCAAATATAAAAGAGCAATTGTTTAATAAAAACTTTGCTTTACAGTTACCATCCGAGAAGAAGAGAAAAACGGGCAGCTGGTGCTGAAGGCAACCGTTCCCCCAGAGCAAGCATTCCAGCAAGTACACCAGTCACTATTGATGCCACAGCAGCACATGTAGACAACACAATTGCCCTTCCATGTTTTAGACCTTGGGTCTGTTCAGAAGGAAAGCATAAATCAGTTTGATCTGTCAACTTTTCTACACACACAGGTAGCTTCAACAGGACGAGTGAAATGGATCTGGTTCCACCCAAAATAAAGCCAAATGGAAAATCAATATGACATGTGTATGCATTTGATGGAGCTAGAACAGAAAATAAAATTGCTTTTTTCTTGTTCTGGGACAAGAGAGATAAGCAGAAATCTCTCCAAATATGGACATGTAAAATATGAAAAGCAAGTTCTATATGGATAAAAAGTCAAAATAGCCTCAGATGGAGCTCCAGAGAAAATCTAGAAGATGATTTGAAAATACCTGGTAATAAAATCCTGTTGCACTACAGCATATACTGATGGTGAGGCATAAAGGAACTAGCATTTTGGAGAAGCCCTGCTCCAAGAAGACAAATCCCATCTTTGATATTACAGAAGCCATCCTGAATTAGATGTCTTAATTCAGCATTTAATATCTTAAACCTAGCCGAATAACATCAGTAGTTCAAAACATTTAATATGTTGAATTGCACTTAAAACAATATTTTCAGCATAATCATCAAGGAATGGTTTCTTTAAAAGAAATGAAACTGTTAATTCATGATTATAAAAGTTACATTATTGATTGAAGTGACTATAACTGTTCTGATTAAATGACAATGACAAACTAAAATGATAACACTGGGTGGTGAACCCTTTAGGCATAACACGTGTTTCCATCTTTTAATGTAAATTTCTGTGCATTCAATGATATAATGAAAGCCCAACAAAGTTATCTATGCAAATTGGCACATAAAAGATCCTTATTATTTTGAATTTGCTGGACATAAAACTCTGTTGTATAAAAAGAGTCAACTCTGAAAAGCAACAAATGTCTGAACAAAGATGGTTTGTCAGGAATCATACCCAAACAAAATGCCAGATTCCAAGCCGTATATAATTTCTTCAACAACTTCATAGTCCATCTGTGCATTGAAAAGAATTGTCAATGGAAGGCAGAAAATGAGGCTAAGTGGTTGGTTGAAGACTCAAAATCAGAAACATTTTCTTACAAACTAGCAACATAAACATAGAAAATATTACTGTCTCATGTGCTCTTCTTTGACGTCTGTACATCCGAAGCCATCCATTGAGAACTACCTATGTCAAAAAATCATATTTAATTGCACAGGTCAAATCATACAGAGTAATCATCACATTATCTAATATACTCCCTCCAACCATGCAGAGACCTGTAAAAGGTCTAATGAATTGAGCCCTAACTGAAAAAATATGCAATAAGGGCACCAAAAACAATAAATGGTAGCAATCAGGTTATAGCCCCCACTTTTAAATTAGAAGGATGAAATTTTGAAACATTCCTAGCTGAGAAATGAAAAGGGTTGAGACAAAACACGCTTTTATTATATTGGAGCACTACACTAAAACGACACAAAAAATGCTCACAAGCTCATTAAGCTTTCTCTACTCTTGCTGCCTATTACACACATTATGTAGAATTTGTCTTAATAAATAAATGGCGCATGCTACAAAAAAGAAGCCAAAGAGACCAGTTTATTCTTCTTAAGGTGAGTTGTAAACGCAACCATTCTTGGGTTGGTTCTAGCTATGAAGGTGGCTGTAATTTGGTTGGCTAAACTTTCAGCAGCATGGCTGACTGAAGGTGTGCTTTAGAGAGAAAATTGAGGTTTGCTTCTTTGATTATAGAGTCGGTCATTGATTCTCAGCGCTCCCCCCAAACAATGACTCTTTTTGTCATACCAAGTCACAATTGAAACTTTGCAAATTGGCATTGAGTCCTTCAGTGAGTGAAAATTTCAGCCACTTGGACTTCCATAACAATTTTCTGCAACGCTAAGTTCCTTTTAACCCTATCTTTTACAAAGTGATAATTCCGTTCCACATGCTTCATTCTCGCATGAAATAAATGATTTTCTACCAAAAGAATTTGCAACTTAATGGGATTGCATAATCAAAAACTTGGAGAAGAACTTTCAAAATTTGAATGCAAATTTTGTCTTAGTATGAACAGTGGTATTAGAACAAGCAGTCAAGGACCACTTCTGGAGTTTGCAAACAAGGATTGGGCTTTAGGTAATTATTGTGAACTGTGCTAGCAAGGGACCAACATTCAGCATGGTGGAGATCATGCTCATGTAGAGTCAAAAGGAACTGATATTCACTGAAGACCTCAACCATACCAAATTTGCAGAGTTTCAATTACAATTAGTGAAAAACCAAGAGAATCATTGTTGAGGGGGAGTGTTGAGAATCAACACCAACTCTTCAAAGTCAGCCATGCTAGCATATAAAGGCAACCATGGAGCTGAAATTTAACCAATTAAAACAAAATCCCCTTTCTCTGGAAATTGTACCAAATATTAACATCCAGCAGTGCATCAGGAATCAACATTAAGAAGTGACATTATGTCTTGACCTACACTAGTATAAGTAGGGACCTTTGGCTGATCTTGCGTGTTTCATCATATATGACCGCTCCGTGCATGTGTTATATGAGCATGTGCTGTGTGCATTATTGGTGGCATGTAGAGAGATAGCCTAGTGAGTTTATGAAAAAACATGATCTGCTGGTAGTATCTGTGAGAAACTTTTCATTCCTTATTTTGGTTGTGTTGATGTCCTTGCCAGACCTGAATTTCTCAACATCCCTATCATTCAGCAGTTTAAAGACCAGCTTAGATTTCAAGAGAAACAACTTCACATACTCATATATCTATGCAATAATTCTGATAACAAAAGCATATTAGTGCTAGTAAAGTTGGTGCACAGTATAAGGTACCTACAAACAAGATGGCAACAAGCAACGCCAGCCAAGGTAACTGCAAAATAGATATGGACGAAGCCTCTTGCTCCTCACCTCCAGCACCAACTCCTGCAAATACAAAACAAGCAATTAAAGGTTTAATTAGACACATAAATATGACGTTGAATCACAATGTATACACGAACAATTTTGGAGGACTGGATTTTCATAACCAGTAAATAAGTTTCTATCAATAATTTGGCTAAATACAACAACACTTTATACTCGTTAGATAATGAAAAACAAGATTTCAGGTTAAGACCTATTCCAAATGAGACACCCAATAAAATCTATATCCATCCACAAAAGGCACACAGAGCATGGAAAAAAAATGAAAAATAGGTAAAGATGTGCTCTTACTTTTGAGCCATAACTATCATGGCAACATTCTGAACTATGAGTATAATAATGAGATCAACACCAATCCAGGAGTCAACCAAGAAGAATTTACATACCTATTGTACCAATACCAGCCAAAGTGATCCCCATCCAATCAATGACATTCATGACTTCCTTTAGGTAAAAATGGGAAAAGACAGAAAGAATAGCAAGTCCACAACCAGAAACTGGTTGGATGACAGAAACCTAAAAGAAAACAGTCAAGATCACTTTGATGTAGATTAGGCACAAATTAGACAAATAAACAGCACTAACCAAAATGAAGTCCACAAACAAATAAAAGAGCTCCCTTCTTACTGGTAATTGGTGGAAGAATACGTCAAATATATTTTTCAAATCATTTTCAAGAAGCAGAATCTCACCGTGTTTTTTTCATTTTTCCCCTTCGCAGGTATATGTTGAAAATGTGTGCATAGTTAAATAGTTCAAAAATGTCAATCTACTATTTTCCATTTTTTCAATAGAAAAAGAAATTTCCAATCAAGCAGACCAATCTAAAAAAATCAGGAACATAGATGAATTCACTCACAGGAGCCAGAGACAATGCCTTCAACATCAACAATGCACCAATAATATCCATAAGAAAACCAATGATCCAAGCTACATTAGCAGCATATGCCCTTATCACCTGAAAAGTCACACACAATAAATAAATAAACATACGCAAGAACCCATTCCCTTCACGTACATAGTTAGCTAGCACACATTCTAATAAGCAAAGAATTGGGAGAAATTCCATAAACCCAGAATCAAGAAACGAAAGATTGATGATGTAAACCAATAATCCAAGCAACACGCATGCACTTGTCAGCATAAAGATCAATTCTTGAAATTGAAACAGTAACATAACAGAATTCCAAATTCAGGAATCGAAGATCTCTCAACAAACTTGAAGATTAAAGCAAATAATCTATCTTATTGGTCGTTAACTTGTTATTCAACACAATTGAAAGCATATGTCATGAAAAGAAAAGGGAAGAACAAAAGAGATAGAAAGAGAAAATGGGTAAAAGAAGCATGCCTTGAGTTTGAAAGAAAGAGGAGGCAGAATGACCGTGCCCTTCTTTTGAAGAACTTTGCCGATGTTACTACCGGCGGTGGCTGCCAGCGTTAAACAGATGGATTCCCACATTTCTTTTTGCTCGCTCTGTAAAATCTGAAAGGCAGAGAAGCAAAAAGATCTCTCCTTTCTTGCTGTATTAAGGCGGTGAGTCTCCCATTTTTTTCATGTTTCTTTTTATGGTGGGTTTTATGTGTTTGGTTGTTGTCTTAGCGTTAGTTACTTGCCTTAATTTACAATTACTTGGGGTTTGTTGGTTGACTGCCATGTTCAGGCAATATAATAATAAGATCGTTTGTGTGAGCATCCCCGAATTTTAGGTGAAATTCATAAAGGTCCCTTATTTTTTCTTTCTTTGATCGACACCCTTCTGTTAGAGGTGATAGAAATTCATAAACCCTTAAATTTAGTTTATTTACCGGAAAATATGAAATTCTGAAAAATTGTTTTGCGTGTAGAATATTTCTCATTTATAATAAAATTTAGACTACTAGCCAGAGGAATAAGCATATGAGTTCGTAGCCTAGCAAGAGAAAGGATTTGTTCCCTTCCTTTGTATTTAGATTCGATTTTTTTTATGTATGTCTGTCATTTTCACGATGTTTTATCTATCTACTGGGCTTACAGGGTGTTTAGTGGGTCCGAGAATTAGTCGTGGTGCGCATAAGCTGGCTTGGATATCCCGGGTTATAAAAAAACACAAAAAAAAACTTTAATTAATAATAATAATAATAATAAGTCGTTCAAAGGAGTGGAATAATTTAAAGAATCTTGTGAGATTCAATTGGATATTCCCTAGTCCATAATTGAAAGAACACAACACCACATTTTTGTCGTCCTCGTATATATATGCTTCACTTTGGACAAACATTAGCAATGATACCTTCTTTTTTATTATTATTATTATTATTATTATTCCCTTCAAAGACAAACAAGAATTCAATTGAAATGAGCGTAGCCTGGCATCACTTACAAAAAAAAAAACACCAAGGGCTCAACTCTTTTTATAGAAATACTGTGAATTTAAATAATATATTACTCATTTTGTCTTTTAATATACTGAACAATGGTTTTGGTTGTAGAGATAAGGTTGTCTTTTTAAGGATAAAAATGTTATTTATCAATTGATTCGAGATGATTTAATAAATTTATAGTTTTTATATATAATAAAATTATTTTGTTATCTTTACAGCATGGGATATATTATGATGGTCAAAATCAACTAACTTGGATCATGAGTCAACCTTTCAAATTGAGTATTTTGAGCATGCATTTTAGCTTTGATTTTTTTAATTTTATTTTAAATTTTATCCTTACTCACTTGATTTTTATTTTTATTTTGAATTTTTTTTATGAATTTATAAACTTAAAAATCTTCAATTTGACCCTTCAGTTTAATATCTGCTGGTATTTTAGATTTTAACCATCAATGTTTTGGTTTTAATTTTTTAGGTATATTTCACATCTCATCACATGCAATCCATGGATAAAAGAAGGTGAGAAACAAGTTTTGGCTTAAAAGAGGCAAAGAAACTGCATATATCTATAGTTATATTTTGAATACAACATCTAAGCTATGACAGAGTTAGTTAACAGTTAATACGAATACAGTATTTAAGCTATGACAACTCCCAGTAAACCTTGCTTTAAAACACAAAAACTTGCTTCTAATCACCATCGCTGCCTTCAAAGTTCAGTAATGGAAACTAGAATATTTGGCCCCAGACCAAGTACTGAAAACTTTGCATTCAGTCTTTCCAGCTTACCTGTATTTGAGAGCGCAGTAGCTTTTGTTTTTTTTAAGTGTTTCGCTTGAAAACACATCAAGTTGATATATTTTTTTAGTGTTTTTTAACGGTTTTGATGTGTGTATATATATAAAAAAAATGAAGAAAAAAACAATCATTTTGATGTGACAGGCACCCTTCACCAGAATAACAGACACTAATAGAACATCTCTTTAAAAAGTTATCCACCATAAATGAAAGACCATTGCTATATATATCTACTGTTCAATCCATATTTTTCTTGATTCTTCAATGCGGATCTTTCACCAAAAGCCATATGCATCATTTATCCTTATAATCTACAACGCCTGCATCTGCGCATGATGACAGCACAAAGATCATAATTGCGGCATGCTATGAGAAAAGTGCTACATGACATGTATGATAATCCAAGAGTAATCTATCATGGATTTGTACTGCTTATCCTGAAGGAAGTGTGAAATGACAAAGTTTCACATCAAAAACTAACGCTACACAAACAAAAGGTTCAGAGTTCTTCGAAAAGGACACGTTAGGCATTTGGGTGGGGAGGGTTGACATTTTATCATTATACTGCTAATACTATTTGCTTGATCTGCACATCAAGAATGACGGTGATTTAACCAACTTTAGGAAATGAAAACAACAAATTGATGAAGTGGACTCATCTCCTTTCCTTAGCACATAAGGTTAATTAACCAAATTATAAATAACAAGTTCAGAGTTTTGACAGAGTAGAGCATGATCAAATAACATGTTTATGTTTCTTATAATGCTAGCTTTTGACTATGCTAACATGGATAACTTCAGTAGATGACAAACAGACATTCAGAACGAAGGAAACTCAATTGCATAGGTAAGTTTCATATTTTGGTCTGTCATCAAATTAGAAGAATCCAAGGTCCCCTCTGCCCCTAGCTCTTCACGACTCCAAATTTAGAAGTTAACCCTACTTGGACATTATCATGATTCACGGCCATGAAGGTTTTGGAACTACGAAGTTCAAGAATGAAAAACCATCACTGGCCTGTATCGCTCTGAGTAGAAACAAGATTGTGGCTTAAGATCAAATTTCAAAGTAAGCTAATCAAGGAAACGGATAGAAGACTTTGCAATAAAGAACACAAAAGAAATGATATTCCGAAGACATTTTATATAGCGCATATGTAACAAAGTCATGTTGCTTGTCTAGCATATTTGGCTTCGGAAAGGGTTTTTGTTTCCATTTATGCACAACGAGCAGAAAAGGATTGATGATATGCCTCTGCTATAGGAATGTAGAGATCATGTATGATGGATGCTATAGAAAAACACAATATAATCATTCCAGTTTCATAACCTTAAATGCATCAAGTAACATAAACAGAAAGAAAAAGGATTTCAAATCTAGTGTAGACAACAGAACCCTCTTCTGCAAACCTTCAAGATTAACCCAAAAACATCGCCTTCAACTATAATTTAAAAGCAGCAATAATAATAATACCAGCACTGATAAAGAATAGTATTACATCAAAGACCAGACTACAGCAAATCCACTTTTTCAATAATAAATCTAACCCATGATGACGAATTGTGAAACAATCCAATTTACAGGAGCAAAGTATCCATAGAACTGATTAATCAAACTCAGATAACCTTAAAGAATATATATATATATAGATCACATCATTATCAAAAGAATTTGTAAGGGAATTAACAGATTAATTTAAGCCTCCCGGGCAGCAAAAAAAAGTAAAAACAATCAATTACACAACTTAAAACTAGTCCCACATCAGGAATTCATAACACCAACACATCAATCTATAAACTTTCAGTGATTGTCACACAGACCTTAAGTACAAACACAGGAAATTAGGCAAAGGAGAAAAATAAGAAAGAGAGCAATACCCATCATCAAATCACCACCATCCATACATCACTTGTGTGCACCTATCTTTAATCCACCTGAAGCTCTTCCTGAAAGTCCCTTTCACTTTACCTTCAACACTATACATTTTATAGCTAGCAACCCTCTTCTTCCTTTGAAACTCAGGATCATCAAAGCTCCAAGACTTCGAAGAAGATGAACCAGTATAGCCCTTTCCTTTCTTAGCCTTAAAGTCCCTGTTGTTGCCGAAATTGTTGGTGTTATAGTTGCCGTTGGCCACCTGAGTCTGAGCGTAGGAAGTGCTATAGGACCTGAGCTCATAAGAAGAAGTTGGTGGCCTTTGTGGACCATTATAACTCTCCATCTGCATCATATCATTCCCATGAGAATAAGAATACGATTTTGATCTGTTGTAATCTTCCATGGGATTAGGAATATGGTATAGGTATGCTGCGGAGACAGGGAGAAACAGACATTGAATGAAGGTAAGAGAGGTTGTTTTTATTGGTTGAGCTTCTTGATTCTGACAGAGGAGGAAAGAGTTGGAATAATGGAATGGTGGGGTCCAACACAGGATGAGATGCTCGGGTTCCTTTTTCCACTTTTTTTAGCTTGGATTGACTTAATGGACATTTTTCTCGATGAGTGAATCTACATGGCGTGTTTAATGGGCAATCATTTTGTCTAGGGCAGTAGTTTTTTACTTGTGCGTTTTTTCTCCTGCATGTTCCTGTTTTCAGTATTTACCAATTACCAGTCAGAATGAATAATACCTTCCTTGTGTCAGTATTCATCACTGCAATTTATGTTTATACTTTTTATATATTACTATTATCTGTTTTGTATATAGAGGGAAGAAATCCAAAATCTTTCCATGAGACGCAAACTTCTTGTGAGAAATTCCCTTGACCGGGGAGACCAGTACACCACCATGTTTGAAATCAATTTTCATAGAATTTGATGGAGTAGATTCACTAGGAGGAATTCTTACAGTTCACTGTAACCGAAAAGTTTAACTCAGACTTTTCCTAATAATGGTTCGCTATTTGCAGCAACATCATCATCATAATTGGTTTGAAGCACATTTTTGTATGTTTCGCAACGGTCATGATTCGGCTAATTTATTTTAGTGTTTTCGAAACAACAATGTATGTCAATGGAAGAGGCCTAACAGAAGATTTTCCATTACCACATGCGGCAAGGTAAGAGTAAAACACACTACAAAGGCTTGAGAAAATGATATGTTGCGTCCACCGTGGAGAAACAGGTGCTGCAATGTCTAATGGCAAGTTGTGTTCGCAAGAATTTCGACTCTTAGTGTTTTTAGAAATGCTGCTCTTTGATCGATTAGGGTTGTGGTCCGTGAAGTTTAGCATAATGGAGGATGCTTGTGCTCATGTTCAAGCAAGTGGGCAATGGTGGTTGACCAGGTGCAACGTGCTCATCATTTCGTTCTGCATACGGGTCAAGAGGCCACGCCTTTTCAGTAAGACTATTCAACCTCTCATCACAGACAGGAAAACCCATGTGCATTCACGATCGATGATAATATGCAGAATCATCTCGACCACCTAAACTAGCAGATTAAAATAGGGATTTACATCTTCCTAAATATGTGAGGACGGGTGGTAACAATTCTGTTTCGTTTAGAAATATAGTAAAATAAAAAAAATTTAATTTTAATATCAGCACATCAAACAATCTGAAAACACAAAATTTATATAGTCCGAAATACCAAGTCAGAATAGTTAACGGTACCTAATCTGTGAACTCAGGTTGAAGAGCAGCATATGCACACACCCACTAAACAACAAATTCCCGTGGAAAGACTGATAAATAACATGTGCATGCTCCCACAATATCATCGGTCCAAAGATAAGGGCACATCCCAGCCGAAAAATTAAGTGAAATAATATATAATATATATTATTGGCACTCCATATGCATATACATGCCAGATTGCCAGTCCAGGAGTTGCTCAAGGGAAAGAAATATCCGGGCAAGTGAAGGTGCTTTGCTAATATCACTCTGAATAGGATCCCTCGGCTTAGCAAAACACTAGTGTTGCACAAACTCAAGTAATTGAGGCTTTAGGATTTTTTTAGTTTTTTCTAAGAACATGACACGCATACAGGAAAGAGGGAGCTTGCTAATGAAAAAGACAAGGCATCAAGAAACACAAATTAAATTGCTCAAGAGAACAGCAACGGAGAGCCCAATATTATAACATAATGACTTTATCATAAGTTTTTTACCTACATGAAATTCCCTTGCATAAAATAAAAAACCACGCAGAGAGTAAAATATTATGATTGACTACCATAATTCTGCAAATTTTACTCCGACACAAAAAGGAAAAAGCAAAAACAAACTTGCAACAAAATTTAACACATGGGACTTCTGCACCCGAAATGGGATTGACCCCAATCTCAAATGCTCAGAACCAAACCTGCAGGGCTAGTCCAATCCATGCTAAATAGAGGCCCCAAAACTGCAAACAGCATAATAGTTTTAACTTCCAAGCTCAGCCATTTACCTTGGTGAACCAAAATTGCTTCAAAGAAGATCAGCAACATTTGATGGCAGCTCCTCAACCGTTACATTATAGAATCTCTGGATGTCAGAAAGCATTCTTTCATCATCCCTGGTAACAAAGTTTATAGCAACACCCTTCCTTCCAAAACGTCCACTACGACCAATACGATGGAGGTAGTTCTCTGGCTGGGTAGGGAGATCATAATTGATCACAAGTGAGACTTGCTGGACATCAATACCACGGGCCAACAGATCAGTAGTGATCAGCACACGAGAGGAACCAGAGCGGAATTCTCGCATAATAATGTCCCTTGTGTTTTGGTCCATATCTCCATGAGTGGCAGAGACTGTGTGATCACGACTGCGCATCTTGTCTGTGAGCCAATCCACCTTGCGCCTGGTGTTCACAAAGATAACACTTTGGGTTATTGCCAAGGTCTCATATAGATCACAAAGTGTCTCAAGCTTCCATTCCTCCTTGTCAACATTAACATAGAATTGCTTGATACCCTCAAGGGTAAGCTCATCACGCTTCACTAAAATCCTCACAGGTTTATTCATGAACTTCCTCGTAATTTCTAGGGCCTCAGGTGGCATAGTAGCAGAGAAGACCCCAACCTGAATCTTTGGGGGCAGTAATTGGAAAATATCATATATCTGTTAAAAGAAAGTTTGATCATTAGAGAGAAAACTTCCGGTAGAAACACTCGTGTGTAACTTCAAAGTGACAGTACCATGCAAAAAACAGTAGAAAGCCTTAAGAAAGAATGCATGTGCAGATTGAAGTAAAATTAGGAACCTGATCCTTGAATCCTCTTGAGAGCATTTCATCTGCTTCATCCAATACAAACATCTTGATATAGTCAGGGCGAAGTGATTGTCTCCGCAACATGTCAAACACACGACCAGGAGTACCGACTACAACATGAACCCCAGCTGAGAGAATACGCTGATCCTCACGAACACTGGTTCCACCAACACAAGCATGAACCTTCACACCCAGATAATCACCTAGTGCTCTCATAACCTTTTCAATCTGTTGAGCTAGTTCTCGGGTAGGTGCAAGAACCAATGCTTGGCATTCAACTATATCATAATCAAGCTGCTGCAAAATCCCAGAGCAAAACGTAGCTGTCTTTCCAGTTCCTGATTGTGCTTGTTGGATTACATCAAGTCCCTTGCAGAATGGGACAATCCCTCTTTGCTGAATTGCAGATGGCTTCTCAAAACCTTCAAACAAAATTGGATCACACCATGAGATCTCAAATTTGCGACAACACAGACATAATGTCTAATGCATACAAATATATTCCAAGGACAAAACAGGAGCTTTAAAATAACTGTTATTCATCATATACAATAAAAAGAACGGCAACACAAAAAAGCAGTTAGATAGGTGGAGTATGAGAAACTAAATTCAACCCAGCCAACCACCTGAAATCTGAATTTTATTTTAAATTGATCTGATTAGGCAATGAAAAAATCTCAAATGCTTGCATATGTAAACTCAGGCAACCAGAAAAATTTCCAAATTGTGCTTCATCATGCAACACCACTCAGATAAATTCAACATGAAAAGGATTGCAGTTTTAATGCCACTCACCATATGCGTAAATACCCCTCAGAAGGTTCTCCTTCAAATTCATAGCATCAAAAGTTTCATGCACCTCATCATAGGAGGTAAAGAAATCCTGTCCTTCAGCTGTGAGCCTGCACTCATCAAGCTAGCAAATTCAACATCATAGGGCACCAGGCAATTAAGGATAAAGAGAAGCCAATAAATTGTAGACACTATTCAAACAGTCAAATAGAGACAAAACACATTATAACCAGCAAACCTCAGCAAACATATCATAGAGCAAAATAAGGACTTACAGCTCATTCATCCTAGAATCAAATTGACGAGCATCAAACTGGGATCCTTCAGGTGCCGAACTAGCCATGACTGCAAACAGTAGCCAACAAATAACTCAGTAACCCAATAACAAACTCATCAAAAAGATTTTAGTGGGTGTTTGGGAGTGTGGTAGCTTTTACTTTTAGGTGCATTTTACTTGAAAAAACATCAAAGTGATGTTTTTTATAAGTGTTTTTCGAAGAATTTGATGTACCAATATCAAAAATAAAATAAAAAATCTGAAAGAAATCATTTTTCAAGAAAAAACACTTTAGAAAAAGACCCTGCACCACAATACAAAGCACACACCGAGTAGAGCCCATATGATAATTCACTACAAAAATCATGCCCATCTTTCCCATAACAAGGGGGAAAAAAGTAAATCCTTTCTCGCACCAAATTCACATCCCTATCAAACCGAAAAACACATCCAATTTTCCACCAAACCCAAATCGCTAGGCCCCCACAAAATCATAATAAAAATACGATAATCAGCGATTATTCATCAATCAAGTACAGATTTTGAACACTGATTCATCTTTAACAATCGCAAAACTCGATAAACAAAGTCTTAAAAGAACAAAAACTTACGGATCTGATTACAAACAATAAAGAACAAAAGCAGCAAGAAAAGTTAAAAGAAAAACAATTAGATTATCAGTTGATCGAAACATTAAATCAAGAAACAAACAAGAGTATAAGGATTGGTTACCTGAAAAAAAGTGATGATTGATAAGAGAAAAGAGATAGAAGATTTGATTGAGAATCCACAAACTCCTCGGATCTTTTTGTAGTTTGTTTTGGAGGAGTTTCAAGGAACACTCTGTTTGATTAGATAGTTAGATCGATAGCAGCACTGTGATGTGAGGAAACGATACGGAGACGGGCTTGCTTAAATTATGACCCTAATCAAGGGATTTTTTTCCCGTGCCTTGGTTTTTTAATTTACCATGTCGCCCTTTTTTTTCTCATGTTTAGGTGGGCCTTCATGGGCTTACAGCTGAGGAAGGCCCAATGCTGATCTTGTTTCACGAGAGCATAATTGTAAGCGTCAGGATGATCATTTTCGGTTTGATTCGGTTTTTATAAAAAAAATAATCAAATCAAAAATTTTTAAAAAAATCAAAACCGGTTTAAACCGATCGGTTTCGATTTGGTTTTTTTAAAACAAAAACCGGTTCAAATCGGTTTGGCTTGGTTTTTTTTTGTTTGCTCGGTTTTTTCGGTTTGGCTCGGTTTTTTTAAGTTTGGGTTCGGTCGGTTCGGTTTTTTCAGCTTCAGGCTTGTAAAACCAAACTGATTGGTTTTTTTAATTCTAATCGGGTTTTTTTCACAGTTCGGTTTTTTCGATTATTTTTTCTGGTTTTCTCGGTTTTTTGATTTTTTTACTCACCCCTAGTAAGCGTTTCATAAATTGCAGTTTGCACATTATACTCACTTTATTTGCCCATGCCACATCGAATTAATATTAATTTTTTAAAATATAAAAAATATTAAAAGTATAAAAATATATTTTAATAATATTGTTAAATCTAATCAAATGGATTAATTTTTAAAATTTCTTTCAATTTTTTACCCGATCCAATCAATGTGGATCTGACATAGCTTTTCAACTTTAAAAATAATAAAACAATATCAAATTATTAAAACGGCCCCATGATTATAGAAAATTACATAAAAAAAAATGTGAAATAATAAAATTACCTACATATGCAAAACTTATTTTTTGTTTTTTTCCAAGAGTTAAAATGTATTTTAACTATTTAACAGTTGGTGAAAGGTCAAAAAAAAACTTTAGGCAACATGTCTTAATTTTGTTAATCTTGGAATAGAATAATATTTTTACTATGCAAATAAACATAAAAAGATTATCATATCCCTGCTCAAATTAAATGATCAATGAACTCATGAAAAATTTTGAAATACCCCCACATTAGGGCTTTAATTTTTTCAATCAAATAACAAAATAATAATTTAACTTTGTGTAAAAAAACAATATTGGTTCCATTCCAAGCTTTCAGGGCTTGGAAATTCATTGTGTAAGTCTACAACGGACTGTACCTTGATTCACACTATACTTGCACAGGGTTGCTAGACCCAAGTGTTTTGGGTATGACAAATATGACTGATTTGACAAAATAACAAATAAAGAGGACAATTGTGTACTTAGTTGTTAGGAGAGAGAAAAGAAAAAAAAACACAAATAATCGATCACTAGCGGCAATTCAATCATTATCTATTTACACGTGCCACACCATGTGAAAAATGGCACGACTATGCATTTAGTTAGATGGCCAGATTTGGCTACCAGAAAGCGTCATACGCATCTTTTTAATAGCACGGACGCCATTTATTCGCTGAAAAAGAAAAAAAAAGCTAAAAAAACATTTATTCACTCGTGAAAAGATTATAAATTAAAAATAAAACTACTATTACAATTCATGGTAAAAAATCTCTTGATCTATAACTATTTACTTACACCATTTAACTTTTGTTACAATAATTTATATAAATCTTTATATATCCTCAATGAAATATACCAAAAATAAAATCAACAAAATAATTTAAAATAATCATAAGATTTCTACTATATTCCAAATAATAACCAAAAAAACAATTCCAATATTGAAACTACTAAATTTCCATAGAGTTGAAAAACAAAACCCAAAATTATTCAACAAATTCTCTCTTCACACTCAGACTTGTTTCTTTCCTTTTTCCACTTCTCTTTCAAAAACCAACATGTCCTTTTATACAGATCAAGGATCGATTCTGTTCATTCCACTCTTCAAACCCCTATTATCGGCGCACTATTTTGCAGCAAAAAGAAAGGCGTTTAGAGTGGGTTTTATGCTGCAGAACTGGCTGTTTCAAAGATGTTTTTTTAGCATGTTTATAGCTATAAGTATTGTACAGCAGTAGAGGGAAATAAATCATGTGTGTGTTCTTGCCCGTCTTGGTATTGGATTTTCTTGATTTGGAGCTATTATGTGGTGGTTTGGTGGCTGCGTGGCTGGTGAAAGCGGGGTTGTGGTGGCTAGTGAAAGGCGAGCAGGAGGTGTGGTTGGTGGCTATGGTAACTAATGCTCTTTTGTAAGTTCCAAGAGCACCGCCATTTCTACATGCATCTGAAGCCTTGTTATTCTTAGAAATTATGGGGTCCCTGGTCACAGCTAGAGGAAATTACAAAATCACGAACCATTAGAGGATTTTAATTTGTTGCCAGATTATGTTTCCCACCAAGAGATTTGGTAGATGAAAAAGATGAGAATTGAATTGATTGATTGATCGAGAGAGAGAGAGAGAGAGAGAGAGAAAAAAAATTTGTGAAATATAATGAATTGAGGTTATTTAGATGATATTGTATACGAGGATAAATTTTTCATTTCATACAAATTTAAAATTTACATTTACTCAAGATATTAACGATAATTTATGAAATTATAGAGTCAAAATGTAATAATAAATAAACTATGAGAAGATTAGTGTAATTTTTCTTTATAACAATTCCAGTGATTTATATATTCTCAAGTAAAAAATATATTTTTAAGTTTGCTTTTAATTTTTTTATTCACTTATTTCCTTTTTCAAGAAAACATGTCTGTATATTTTTTAAAATAAAATATTATCATTGCTGAATACAAAAAAGCACACCTTGATATTTTCCAAGCGACCATATAAAAAATAAAAAATAATAATTTAATAAAACTATATTAAAAAATTGAAAAAAGTATTTTATTCTTAATGAATGAATGTTTTTTAACCAATCTTTTTTTTTTTAAATAACCAAGCATGCTGGTCTGGCTTCCAGACATGCCTAGGCCTTTTGCTTTTAGACTAGGTATGTGGGCTTAATTTTCTAGGTCTTAGAGGGTCTGTCTGTTTTTTAATGGGCA